>Ga0208514_100253_pt1 | contig 36273 bp, 31 predicted proteins | sample LakWasMet70_HOW9_2_FD_183900 | JGI IMG/M metagenome (GOLD analysis project Ga0208514, IMG submission 183900) | Freshwater sediment methanotrophic microbial communities from Lake Washington under simulated oxygen tension - Sediment Metagenome... | ecosystem: Environmental > Aquatic > Freshwater >...
CGGACGCAGCGTGCGCACGCCCGGCGTGTCGATGACACAGGCGCCCTGCGGCAGCAGGTGCAGCGAGCGTGCGGTGGTGGTGTGCTTGCCACGGCTGTCGTGTTCGCGTACCGAGCCGGTGTCCTGCGTGCTGCTGCCCAGCAGGCTGTTGGTCAGTGTGCTTTTGCCCGCTCCCGATGAGCCCAGCAGCACCAGGGTTTGGCCCATGCCGAGATACGGGCGCAACGCCTGCGCGGCCGCGTCGCTGCGGGCGTCCACGGCCACCACATCCACGTGCTGGCCCACCCGCGCACGCACCTGCTGCAGGCGCTGCTCCACGGCATTGGGCGCGGTGTGCTGCGCGACGTCCGCTTTGGTCAGCACCACGACCGGCAGCACGCCACTGCTGCCCACCAGGGACAGGTAGCGCTCCAGCCGTTGCAGGTTGAAGTCCAGGTCCAGCCCCATGACCAGCAGCGCGGTGTCCACGTTGCTGACGATGGTGTGGCGGCTGCCGTCGGCATCGCGGCGCACGATCTGGCTCAGTGGTGGTGCGCGCTCCGTCACCCAGCGCTGCTGGTGTTCGTCCACGCAGCACAGCACCCAGTCGCCGACGGCCAGTGCGCTGCCCTGGTCCGCCAGCGCTCGGGTCAGGCGGGTCGTGCAGCGGGCGCCGTGCTGGTCGGTGCCGTCGTGCACGTCCACCGTTTCGCGGTGCACGGCCGTGGCGCGCATCCAATGGTGCGTTACGCCATCTGCGGGCGTAATGGTGGCCACCTCAACGGTGGCCAGGGTTTGCGCCATGGCGGGGGTCAGTCCCAGGCGGCGCAGTGTCTCAAAAGAAAAATCGATCATGGTGTCTGTCAATGTCTTGATAAGACTTTTGGACAGGGCGTGCACAGACGGCACGCCACCGGGCGCAAAAGTCACAATGGAATGGGCGGGGCCAGCGGGCGGCCCGACAAAGACAGAGAAGACACGAGCCCTGTGCAACAGGGCGAAGACCCGGCTTAGTTCAAGGTGCGCGGGTTGGCAAACTCAGCTCTCAGGCGGCCAGCGACAAGGGAGTGGGTGTATGAACAATCATGGAAGCACTCCTTCGCGGTGGGTTGAGAACGGCTGCAATGTGGCGCGAGGCCGTAGAAGGCGCAATTGTCAGGACGCGCTGTGCGCTTGTCAACATACGGCATCAGAACCGTTGAGCAGGTGGTGTCGTTTTGCAACAGCGTGTGGGCAACCGGGCACTGCGCTCCTTGGGAGACAATTCAGGCCGACATGACCACACCATCCGCTCCCATGGCAGTAGCCCAACCAACATCTGATGCCGACACCACGGCAGGACCCATGCTGGCGCATATCCAGCATTTGATCCACAACCATGGCGGCTGGATCGGCTTTGACACCTTCATGGCTCAGGCTCTGTACGCCCCAGGGCTCGGTTACTACAGCCGGGGTTCCGCCGTTTTTGGCGAGATGCCGCAAGGGTTGCGGGCGACCGGTGGCGCGCTCAAAGGTGCGGGCAGCGATTTCGTGACCGCGCCCGAGATGACGCCGTTGTTTGGCCAGGCGCTGGCCCGCCAGATCGCGCAGGCCCTGCAGGCCACGGGCACGGACGAGATCTGGGAGTTTGGCGCCGGCACCGGTGCTTTGGCGCTGCAGATTCTGGACGCACTCGATGCCCTGGATGTGACCGTGCGCCGCTACACCATTGTCGATCTGTCGCAGCCGCTGAAAGCACGCCAGCAGGCCACGCTGCACGCCCATGCCGACCGGGTGCAGTGGGCAGAGGCGCTGCCCGACGCGATGCGGGGCGTGGTGGTTGGCAACGAGGTGCTGGACGCCATGCCGGTCAAGCTGCTGGCCCGTGTGGATGGCGTGTGGCATGAACGGGGCGTGGTGTGGAGCGGCGACACCGCCGCGCCGCTGGCCTGGCTAGACCGGCCCACCGATCTGCTGCCACCGGAAGACGTGCCGGGTGCGCACGACTACGTGACCGAAATTCACCTGCAGGGCGAGGCTTTTGTGCGCACGCTGGCCGACCGTTTGCAGGCCGGGGCCGTGTTCCTGCTGGACTATGGTTTTCCGGAGAGCGAGTACTACCACGCGCAGCGCCACATGGGCACCGTGATGTGCCACCATGCCCACCAGGCCGACGGCAATCCCCTGGTGCTGGTGGGCAGCAAGGACATCACGGCCCACGTGAATTTCACCGGCATTGCGGTGGCCGCGCAGCAGGCCGGGCTGGAGGTTCTGGGCTATACCAGCCAGGCGCATTTCCTGATGAACTGTGGGCTGGTCGATGCTATGCAGGCCGCCTCCATGGCGGACCGCGTGGCGGCGCAAAAGCTCATCCTGGAGCACGAGATGGGCGAGTTCTTCAAGGTCATAGGCCTGACCACTGGCGCCTACTGGGAGGCCATGGGCTTTGCCCGCGGCGACCGCACGCACCGCCTGTAGTGCCCGGCGCCGTCCGTGCGCTCAAGGTCTGGCGAGGTGCCGCACTCCACGGAAGCCATCGCCTTGACGGTCACCGGGCTTCTTGTCGTCAAACCACAGGTACAGCGGTTTTCCCTTGTAGGTCCACTGTCTCTTGCCGTCTTCGCGAACGATGACGGCGTAGTCACCGGTCGGTTTGACATCTTCTTTGGCGGCATAGGGCGGCCAACTGAGGCTGCACCCTCCTACGCACAGGCTTTGGCCGGAATGGGCCACGTCGTTATCCCAAATGTAGAGGCTCATGCCCGCCTCGTCCGTGAGCACGCCGTCGCGCACCATGGGCTGCGCTACCAGCGCCCCAGAGTAACCGAGCAGACACAACGCTGCACCGACGTAGAGCAATATTCTGGAGGTTTTCATGATGGGCCTTCTGTAGTGGATGGCCTATCAACAATGGACAAAGAGGGCGCTCTTTTCTTTGATGACGATCAAGCGCGGTCCCTCCAGTTTCAGAAAACCAGCTGTAGCCCCAGCTTCAGGCTGCGACCGGGCAGCGGTGCCTTGCCCGGCGCACTCTGGGTGAGGATGGACGTGGCCGGGTAGGCCAGCACGTCACCCGCATTGTCCAGCCGTGCAAACCACAGCGCCGTGGTGGAGCCCATGGGCTGGCGGTAGCTCAGCGCGGCGTTGACCAGCGTGTAGGGCTGGCTGGCCAGTTGCCCGGCCGGTCCGTCGGTCTGGGCGCGGCTGTGGTTGGCATCCAGTCGCGCGCTCCACGCGCCTTGCGCCCAGACCAGGGACGCGCCCACGCGCACCGGAGCAATGCGGGGCAGCCACTCGCCGGTTGTGCTGTTGACGGCACGCACCCAGTCACCACGCAGTTCCAGGTCCAGTGTCTGACCCGCGTCCAGCAGGCGCAGTTTGCCGTTGGCCTCGATTCCGGTGAAGCGTGCCGGAACCTGCGTGTAGACATACTCCGGCAGGATGTCCGCCGTGCCACCGGACTCCAGCGACTGGCCGTTGCCATTGTCGATGACCCCCACCCCGGCCGCGCCATTGCCCTCGGTATCGCGCAGCACGCCGGTCGCCTGTTGCGCCAGGTAATGGTTGAACTGGTTGACAAAGGCGCTGAGCTTGAAGGCGTGAGCGCCGCGTTTCCACTGCGCGGCGATGTCCAAGTTGCTGGACTGCTCTAGCGTTGCCTGGTTGTTTCCCACCTCATAGGCGTGGGTGGCGATATGCGGGCCGTCGGCAAACAACTCATAGTCCTTGGGTGCGCGTTCGCTGTAGGCCAGGTTGGAGCTCAGCTGCCAGCCGGGCGCCGCGTTCCACAGCGCACCCATTGCCAGACTGCGCGGCTGGAAGCTGCGGCTGGCCGGAAAGAAGCGGGCGACCAAGGGGTTGCCGCTGGATTCCACGTGCACCGATTCCAGGCGCGCGCCCAGGCTGAAGCGGCCCCAGTCCAGCGGCAGCTCTTCAAACGCAAACACCGCGTGTTGCACCGTGCGGCTGTAGGGGGCAAAGGCCTCGGTGCCGTCGGCGGAGAAGCGCCCGGCTTCGCTGTGCAAACCCAGTACGCCCTCCCACGCGCCCAACTTGGCGTGCCGTGCCGTCACACGCAAATCGTTACCGGTGTTCTTGAACACGGTGCCAGCCTCGCCACCCTCGTACTCGGTGTGCTGGTAGTCGGTCTGGCTGGCGCGCACTTTGACGCTGTGGATCCACCCGGGCAACTGCTCTACGTCCCACTCCAGCGCCAAGCGGTTCGAGTGCATGCCAATGGTCACCGCGTCTTCGGCCACGGTGCCGTAGTCCGACGCGTAGCGGCTGAACGAGGCGCCGAGCCGGTTGTTGCCGAAGAACAGGCTGCCGCCCAAGGCACCGCCTTGTGTTTGTGCGCTGGAGTTGCAGATGGCGTTGGCGACCGCAGGTGTGCCGGGCTTTTCGCAGGCCAGGGCAATGGGCACTCCCACGTCGCCGGATCGGCGGCTGAAGGCGTCGGCATGCAAGGTAAAGCGGTCGGTACCGGTCTCCAGCAGCGCGGCGGTGGAACGCTCGGCGTTGCCGCTGGCAGCTTCCAGGTTCAGCTTGCCCGAGACCCCGCCCCTGGCGTCAAACTGGCGCTCCTGCGGGATGCGGTTGTCGATCACGTTGACCACGCCACCCACGGCACTGCCGCCGTACATCAGCGCGCCGGGGCCGCGCAGCACTTCGATGCGTTCCATGGAAATGGGGTCCGTGGGCACGGCATGGTCGTTGCTCAAACCCGAGGCATCGACGCTGGCGCCGCTGTTTTGCAGGATGCGCACACGGTCGCCGTCCAGCCCGCGGATGATGGGGCGACTGGCGTTGGGGCCAAAGTAGCTGCTGCTGACGCCGGCTGTGCCGTCCAGTGTCTCGCCCAGCGTACTCTTGGAGCGCAGTAGCAGGCTAGCCCCCGAGTAGCTGTCGGTTGGCGCTATTAAATCAGTAGCGCCCAGCGGATTGCCGGTGATGGTGACTGGTGGCAGTGCGGCGTCTGCTTTGGGAGTGGATTGCGCCAAGCCGTTGGCGCCGCCCAGGCTTGCCAGGGTGACGATGGCCAGGGCCAGCGGGTGGTGTGGAAAGGCGCGGGCGCGCGCGGCGGCTGTGCAAAAAATGGTTGTCATGAGAAGTCCGTTGAATCAGAAAAAGCAAAAACGCTCCCGCGGGCCATTCAGGCAGCGGGAGGTCAGGAAGGCGGGGATTCAGCGGACGGAAGGAGGGCCGCGCGCCTGGAAGAGCGCGTGCCAGCGGGCAACAGCCAGCGCGTGGCTGGACCGCAGGACGTGAGGTTGCAAGGCCTGCGCCAAAGCCACGACAGCCTTGGCGGCGACCCCGTCGGCGTGGCTCAGCTGGTCAAAGAGCTGGCAGTCGGTGTCGGCGAGGTGGTTGGAGAAAGGCCGGCCGGAACCGGTTGGCGTCTGGCCGGCGTCGCCCGCACTGGCCTGCACGATCCACTGCAGGGCGGGGTGGGTCGTGCTGCTGTGCACCAGGCGGTGCCACAAGCCCATGCTCTGCGTCCACAGCAGCGCCAGCACCAGCAGGCTGGCCCATACCACCCGGGTTCCGGGGGGGCGCTGCAAATCGACGGTGGGGCGGGTTGGTTGCACGGGCTGGAGTTTGCCACACCCTTGAATCCGCACGCCTTCGCCCCAAGGTGATCTGACACAGAGGCCACTTAAAGACTGAATATGACTGAATCACTGCATATCGTTTGTCCGCACTGCCACACCACCAACCGCGTCAAAACCGTTGACCAGGTCAAGGCGCCCGACTGTGGCAGTTGCCACAGGCCGCTTTTCACAGCCCACACCACGGCGCTGGACGAGCCTGCGTTTGACAAGCACGTCGCGCGCAACCAGATCCCGGTGCTGGTGGACTTCTGGGCACCCTGGTGCGGTCCGTGCCGCCAGATGGCGCCCGGTCTGGAGCAGGCCACGGCCCAGTTGGAGCCCCACATCCGCGTGGCCAAGGTCGACACCGAAGCCGTGCAGGCACTGGGTGCGCGCTTCAACATCCGCAGCATCCCAACGCTGGCGTTGTTTGTTGGCGGGCGTGAGGTGGCACGCCAGGCCGGCGCCATGGGTGCGGCCGACATCGTGCGCTGGACACGTTCGCATCTGCCGGCGTAGGCGCTAAACTGCTCCATGTCCATTGGAGTCTTCCGCCACACCGTTTGTGTCTGCGTTGCAGTTGCGGGTTTCGCGTCAACGGTTATGGCGGGGGAAAAAATCACCCTGTATGGCGACGAAAACTACGCGCCGTATAGCTACGTCGAGGGCGGCCGTTTCAAGGGCATGTACGTCGACATTCTGAATGCGGCCGCGCAGCGCCTCAAGCCGGCCTATGACATCACGCTGCTGCCGGTGCCCTGGAAGCGGGGTCTGGCCGACCTGGAATTTGGCAGCGCCTTTGCGCTGTTCCCGCCCGGGCTCAAACGGGAGCGCACCTACATCGACCGCTACTCGGTGGCCATCTACCGCGAAACCGTGGTGGTGTTCTGCAACGATGCGGTGATGGCCGTGCCGCGCAAAACCTTTCCCGACGACTTTGCCGGTTTGACGGTGGGCGTCAACCTGGGCTTTCTGCTGTCCGACCGGCTGATGCAAGCGGCCAAGCTCGGTACTGTCAAGCTGGAGTCGGCCAAGAACAACGACGCCAATCTGAAAAAACTGGCGGGCCGCCGCATCGACTGTTTTGCCAGCGACCGCGCCGCCGCCCGCTATGCCGCGCGGCAGCTGGAGTCCTACTTTGCCAGCAGTGGTTTCAAGTTGCAGGAAGCGGTGGAGCTGTCGGGGGAAGACACCTTCATCGGCTACAGCGCCAAGAATCGACCGGCGTACCGGGCCGATTTCATCGCCAGGATGGACTCTGCGCTGGAGGCCATGAAGCGCAACGGGCAGCTGGCAAAAATTGTGGCGGAGTATTTGCGCTAGCGTGCCGCGCCGTCCAGGCCAGATGCCACCGCCTGGACCCGCGCCCTGTGAATCCACTCACCGATTTTTGGACCACTAGCCCCTGCCAACTGGGCGTTTGTTGCTACCACATCCGTAGCAACCGACTGCGCATGGGTGAGCGCCGCCGCCAGCCGCGCGGCTTGCGGGTAGGGCGTGTCGTGCAGGCCCAGGCGTCCGCGTGCATCGCACTCACAGGCCAGCAGAATATCGGCAAAGCGCGCCGGTTTGCGGATGGCATCGCAGCGCTCCAGCAGACGCACGATGGCCGCGGCGTTCAGTGCCGCGCTGCGGTGGATGTTGCCGTGTTCCCGCGCCACCACCTCGGCCAGTTCCTTGCACTCCACCGGAATGCGCAGGCGCGCGCACACTGCCTTGAGCAGCTTCACGCTGCGTTCCTCGTGGGCAATGTGGCGGGGCAGCACATCGGCAGGTGTGGTGCCCTTGCCCAGGTCGTGGGTCAGGCAGGCAAAGCGCACCGGCAGGCTGGCCTGCAGGCGGGCTGCCAGGTCCAGCACCAGCATCACGTGCACGCCGGTGTCCACCTCGGGGTGGTGCTCCACGCTTTGCGGCACGCCCCACAGGCAGTCCAGTTCGGGCAGCAGGCGCGCCAGGGCACCGCAGTCGCGCAGCACGGCGAACATCCGCGAGGGCTGTGCCTCCGTCAGCCCGCGGGCGAGTTCCTGCCACACACGCTCGGCCACCAGGTGGTCAACCTCCCCGTCGTCCACCATCTGGCGCATCAGGGCCTGGGTTTCGGGGGCGACGGTGAAGTCGGTGAAGCGCGCGGCAAAGCGGGCCAGGCGCAGGATGCGCACCGGGTCTTCGCGAAAGGCGGGCGTCACGTGGCGCAGCACCTTGTCGACAATATCCTGGCGGCCTTCATACGGGTCCACCAAGTCTTCTAAGGAAAACTGGCCTCTAGCCCTCGTGGAATCTACATGTATCGCTATTGAATTGATAGTAAGGTCGCGCCGGGCCAGATCCTCTTCCAGTGTCACGTCGGGCGCCGCGTGGACGGAAAAGCCCCGGTAGCCCGGCGCAGTGTTGCGCTCGGTGCGGGCCAGCGCATATTCCTCTTTGGACACCGGGTGCAGAAATACCGGAAAGTCCCGCCCCACGGGCAGGTAGCCCTGGTCCAGCAGTTCCTGTGGCGTGGCGCCCACAACCACCCAGTCGTGGTCCTGCACCGGCAAGCCCATCAGGGCATCGCGCACGGCACCGCCGACCAGGTAGGTTTCCATGGGGTCAGTCAGGCTTGATGCGGTAGGGCTCTTCGAAGTCCAGGAAGTCGCGTTCTGCCTGCGCCTCGGCGATCCAGGCCCGCACACCGGGCAGGGCGCAGACGCGCTCCACATAGGCCGCGATGGCCGGTGGCACGGGCAGGGCGTACGTCCTGAGGCGCATGCACACCGGGGCAAAGTAGGCGTCGGCCACCGTGAAGGCGCCAAAAAGCAGCGGGCCGCCGTGCTGTTGCAACAGCGCGCCCCACATGTCCACCAGGCGCTGCACGTCGGCGCGCACGGCGGGTTTGTCGCGCCAGATCAGGGCGCCGGCGTCCGCCAGGTTGGCCTCAATGTTCATCGGGCAATTGCTGCGCAGCGCGGCAAAGCCGCTGTGCATCTCCGCGCAGATGCTGCGGGCGCGGGCCCGCGCGGCGGTGTCGGTCGGCCACAGCTGGCGTTCGGGGAACTGTTCGGCCACGTATTCTGCAATCGCCAGCGTGTCCCACACGGCCAGTTCGCCGTCCACCAGCAGCGGCACCTTGCCGGTGGGCGTGGCATCCTGCAGGGTCTTTTTGAAGGTGGAGTCGGCGTCGAAGGAGTCAAACCGCACCATGACTTCCTCAAATGCAATGCCCGCCTGCTTGAGCAGTACCCAGGGCCGCATCGACCAGGACGAGTAGTTTTTGTTACCGATGTAGAGTTTCAGCATGGGATCACCTTGATGTTGAGACTGTGATGGTAGGGCGCAATGTTCGACCGATTGATGATGGATGCTCGCCGAATTGATGCTCAGGGCAGGTCCAGCCCGGTCTCCGGCGTGGTGGCGTCCTTGGGGCCAATGCTGCCCAGGCGGGCCTTCAGGGATTGCGGCTGGCCGGTGATGAGGGCGGCGTAGTTGGTGGTGTTGGCCAGCACCTTTTTGACGTAGTCGCGGGTCTCGTTGAACGGTACATTCTCGGCCCAGATGGCGGCCTCCAGCACCGGGCCACCCGACTGGCCCCGCCAGTTGCGCGGACGCCCAGGTCCGGCGTTGTAGGCGGCCGCGGCCAGCGGCATGGAGCCGTCAAAGCTGTCGAGCACCAGTTTGAGGTAGCCGGTGCCGATGGCGATGTTGGTGTCGCGGTCGGTGATCTGGTGCGGCTGGAAGTTGGTCAGGCCTATCTTCTTGGCCGTCCATTTGGCCGTCGCCGGCATGACCTGCATCAGGCCCGACGCGCCCACGCCGGATTTGGCATCCATGATGAAGCGGCTCTCCTGGCGGATCAGGCCGTACACATAGGCCGGGTCCAGGCCAATCTGGCTGGCGCGCACCACCACTGCGGCCTTGAACGGCATGGGGAAGCGCTGCTCGGCATCCACCACAGCCTTGGTGCGTTCGCTGGTGTTGATGCAACGGTCCCAGACCTCGTGGCGGCAGGCCATGTCGGCGGCAGCCAGCAGCGCGCGGTCGTCCATGCCGCCGCGCACATGCAGGTTGGTGGTGTAGTTCCACTCGCGCACGCCCTCGGCACGCAGCCCCAGGTTGATGGCGTACAGCGCGCGGTTCAGGCCGGGGTTCAGGCGGGCGGCTTCCTTTTCTTCCGGTGTCAGGGGCGCCGGTTTTTCTGCTGCAGTGATGCGTTGGCCCAGCTCTTCCAGTGCCAGCTGTTCATAAAAGCCGCGCCCGCTGGCGATGCCCTCCAGCAGCTGCAGTGCCTGTGCACGCGTGCTCTCGTTGGTCCCTTGGGCCAGCAGGGCGCGGGCGCGCCAGTAGGTCCAGGCCGGGTCGCTGCGCTGGGGTTCGGCCATGGCACCGGTGGCGCTCAGCACCTGGGACCAGCGACCGGCGCGCAGGGCCGCGCGGACCTGCCAGGCCAGATGGTCTTCGTGCATTCCGGGGGCCTGGCCGCGGGCGAAATAGTCGGGCGCGTCACTGGAGAGCTTTTGCGCGGCACGCTTGCCGATCACACCCCAGATCCAGCTGCGTTCCTCCTGGGTTAGCTGGGTGCGCCAGCGCAGCTTGTCGATTTCGGCGGCCGCTTCGGCCGGGTCCAGTGTGGCCTGGCGGATCAGCGCCAGCGACACCAGTTCGCGCGTCCGGGGCTGGATGGCGGTGAGCTTGTCGTTGAGGTACTTGCCGGGATTCAGGTAGATGTTGTTGACCGTCTGCACCGACCGCGGGCTAACAATGCCCACCGCCTGGGTGACCACGCGCAGCCGGTCGTTCTCCATCCCCAGGCGGGCCCGTTGCCAGACCATGGCGCTGGACGTGGTGTGGTCCTTCACCAGCTGTTCGGCGGCGCTGGCGCAGCCTTCGTCGGCTTCCTTCACGCCCAGCCAGATGTCCTTGACCTGGGCAGTGTTGTCGATGCCGCTGGCCAGATGCTCGGCCAGCAGGGCGTAACAGCGCACCGACTTGTCGTCATTCATGCGGTACAGCGGGTATTCGCGGTTGAAGCCGACCCAGTCCCGGTCGCGCCCCATTTTCAGCAGCAGCTCCGTGCGCAAGCGGTCTTCCTGGTAGCTGCCGTTGAAGCGGGTGAAAAACTCCTGGATTTCCGTCGGACCGGCCTCATCCAGCCGGGCCGACAGGTCCCAGTAGGCTGCCCAGGGCTCCAGCGCGTGGCCGCGGACTTGGGGCAACAGGGCGCTCAGGCGTCGGCGGTCACGCTGTTTGTAGAGCTGGGCCATCTCCAGAATGGTGCTGTCGGCGCGCGACGACTCGCGGGTTTGGGCGTTGGCGGGGGCTGGAATGGACACGATGTAAGCGCCAATAAGCGCTATCGATGTCAGAATGGCTGAAAACTGGGAGGGTAGGGATACCATCTTTCGATGATATCCCCCCCCAACGAACCGTGCATGCGACTTTCACCGCACACGGCTCACGTACGACCACTGGCTACACAGCTTCATCAGGTTGCATAACCTTCGACAGTTTCACCAGATTAAAGTCCCCCGTACTGGGGACCGGCTTGATAACCTTCAAACCTAGGGCGTGGACACGCCTGTGACAGATTGGGTGTAACAGCACCCGATTGGAGAGAGCATCACTCCCGCCTAGCTGCCGATAGACGATATGGTGGTCGTCCATGTTTTCATCAGCCATGTCTATTTCTTGCTCACAGAGAGCGCACTTACCACCTTGGTCGAACCACAGCGATGCCCTTTGCGCACTCCAGATGGTTTCACCCATCCGTTGCACCCGTAGTTTTTCGCCATAGGTAACCCAATCAGGGTGGAAAGGGTTGTAATCCCCCTTCACTTTGACGTGACGGACAATTTTCATGTCCGCCAAGGAATACAGCGGTAGCGGTATTCTTTCGTCACCCCCAAATGGGTCGTCCTGCAACCCCGCAAACAGACGGCGTGAGCCGCACTGCTTCCAGTAGTGGGCATACACCCACTTGCCGGATTTGCGAGGGTGCCTGCGCAAGCCCCAGCGCGCCAATCTCCAATAAATCAGATGATCGACTTTGCTGAAGGTCTGTTTTGCGACCGTTCCTCGGTGGTACTGAGCCCAACCCTTGAGGACTGGGTTCAGGCGCTGTATCAGCGTTTCAGTTGGAACCGACAAGGCACCAGCGATGATTGCCTTTACCTTCCCGTAGAACGTTTTCACGTTCTTGCGGTTTGGCTTGATGAGTAGCGTGCCTCCGTACTTCCGAAAGTTCCACCCAAGAAAATCAAAGCCCTGATTGATGTGCACGATGCGCGTCTTTTCCTCGGACAGTGTCAGTCCCCGCTCGCGCAGGAATTCCACAATCCAAGGTTGGACCACCGTTTCCAACAGTTCTTTCGAGCTGGCAGTCACGACGAAGTCATCTGCATACCTCACCAGATTGACCTTGGCGGCGATGGTGCCTCTGGTCTTTAGCTCTTCCCGGAGGAATTGCATCAAACCTGATTCCAAGCCGTTCAAGGTCACGTTTGCCAATGTTGGCGAGATGATGCCGCCCTGCGGCGTGCCATCGTCTGTGCGCTGGAGTTGACCCGCGTCAACCACTCCAGATTTCAACCACTTTCGCAACGTCACCTTGTCCATGTGGACGTGGTTCAGCAGCCAGTTATGGTTGATGTTGTCGAAGAACCCAGAGATATCCGCATCCAGAACCCATTGGGCCGAGGCCTTTTTGGATAAAGATCCGAACAGCTGAGACCGCGCGTCATGTGTTGATCGCCCTTTTCGAAACCCATACGAGTTCGGATCAGACGCGCATTCCACAGCCGGTTCCAGCGCCAGCAGGTGGAGTGCCTGCATCGCTCTGTCTTTCATGGTCGGTATGCCCAATGGCCTTTCCCTCCCATTAGCCTTTGGGATATAGACCCGCCGAAGGGGGCGAGCCCGATACCCATTGGTGTTCAGACAACCAATCGCATTCCATTTTTTCGTTGGCGTATCCCATAGGACGCGATCGATGCCACTCGTTCGCTTCCCTTGGTTTTCCGTTACTTTCCTGACGGCCAATGCCTTGGCCTGCCAGGATCGAGTCAGGCTCCGCGTGAGTCTTGCGACCCTTCGGAAATCCTTCTTCGTTTCTGCCTGCGCTATGCGCATCTGCGCCTTTCCTACGAACAGCATGACAGCCTTCCAATCGATGGAGTGCCATTCACTTGATTCGTCCGGAGACGCAGCATCGTTGCCGATGTGTTCCATACCATTCTCCAGTTAGGTAAAACCCATTGGAAGAAGGCACTGACCCAGAGGGTCAGAAACCCTCTGGGTCATAGTTAAAGTCGCAACGGCTTTACGCTGTCGCATCTGAGGCAAGTCTGCTCGCTTTCGCTTAGGCATGACCTATCCGACCCATTACAGACCGGCATTCGCTTTTTGCCTCTTCCTCTACCCCCTCCACCCTGGCCTTTGATTACTCGCGGGTTGCCATCACCTTGCGGTGTTGGCGATGAATGGGGTTTACCTCGTTTCCCTTTGTATCCTGTCCGGTGGCTGCCGAACAGATGGGGTTAGGGACTCTTTCTCCGCCGGAAATCGTTTGGGAACGATGCGAAGTACATGACCTGCGCATCCTGATTTCATGCCTTTTGGCTACAGCTCCCCTTCTAAGAAGGGAGACAAGCGTAAGCTGTTCAATCTTTACGACGGTTCGTGCAAGAGTTCACATTACATTTCCCGTACCCTATACCTTCGCGTCTCCTGTCATGCTTGTTTGGACAGATTGATCGTGCTCACGCACAACCTGCATGCTCGCGCACAAGACGTTTGATCGCAGCTTTGCACCTCCCAATTACTCGGGACGCACATGCGGTGAAGGTCACCCGGTTCCGCGGGTGGTTTCAGTGGTTAGAAACAAGACACAAAGAGCGGTGTGCTCTTGTTCAAGGTGGCTCATATTTCTATTGCTGAAATATGTAACAGTTTGTAAACTGTCTCATTAAGACGACAAAAATCCTGCCTTTTGAGCATGTGTCTTTTTTTGACTCAACCGTGAGGCCGGTCAATGGAATCCGGCAGATGCTGCCTGATTCCTGTCTTAATATGCCGTTCTCTCAGTGAGAAAACGTGCTGTCCCAGAGGGAAATAGCCATTGTGAAATGCCGCACCAGGGCGACTTAGAGCGACTTCGAGTCGCACCATGTGGAGATTATGGACAACTCAGAAGATTCAAAAGCAGCGGCCAAGAAAGCCCTGCGCAAGAGGCTGCTGGAACAACGCCTGAACCTGCCCGATCGGCTACAGCAGGCCGACCTGCTGCAGCAGGTCATGCGCATTTGGCTGGTGGGCCGGCCCGACACCATCATCGGCGCCTACTGGCCCATCAAGGGCGAGTTTGACCCCTTGCCGGCCCTGCACCGCTGGAAGGAAGACGGTGAGCTGCTGGACCAGCCGCAGCTGCGCCGCATCGGCCTGCCGGTGGTCAACAAAGAGCACAAGACCATGACCTTCCACGCCTGGTACCCGGGCTGCCCGATGGAAGAGGATGCCTATGGCATTCCCAAACCCAAGGACACCGAGGTGATCGTGCCGACCCTGCTGTTTGCGCCCTGCGTGGGCTATGGTCCCGGCGGCTACCGGCTGGGTTACGGCGGCGGTTTTTATGACCGCATGATGGCATCACTGCAACCCAAGCCCTTCACCGTAGGGCTGGGCTTTGGCGTGGGCTTTGTCGAGGACTTTGAGCCCGAGCCGCATGACTTGCCGCTGGATGCCATCCTCAACAACCATGGAGTCGTCTGGCCCGTGTAACGGTGGCGATGGCGACCCGAATTGACACAGGAGAAATGCACGATGGCAGAGAAGCCTTTGGCGACAGCCACCACAACGCCCAAAACCGTAGCGGCAAAAAAAAAGACGAGTCCCGCGCGCGCGCGTAAGGCCGTTCAAGGCGACATTGCCCCATCGACCAAGGCGCGGGCAATAGGCAAGTTTGTCGCGGCGCAAGCTGCTGATGCCGCGCAGGGCAAGGCGATAGCCGCCGCGCTGGAGTTGGTGCGGCCAGATGCCAGTGGCACGGCCAGCGAGCGGGCTAAAGGCCTGCGCGCCATGCTCGAAGGGGCCTCCACCGACGATGCCCGGGTCCTGCGCGAAGCACTGATGGGCCGGATCAAGGGCGAGACCGGCAAAAAGGGCGTTAACCCGGACGACGAACTGGCACCGGACTGGCGCGATGGCGGCTACCCGTATCGCAACCTGATGCGCCGCTCCAGCTACGAGCAGCAAAAATTTCAATTGCAGGTGGAGTTGCTCAAACTGCAGGCCTGGGTCAAGGAGACCGGCCAGCGGGTGGTGATCCTGTTTGAAGGGCGCGATGCGGCCGGCAAGGGCGGCACCATCAAGCGCTTCATGGAGCACCTCAACCCCCGCGGCGCCCGCGTGGTGGCGCTGGAAAAGCCCAGCGAGATCGAACGCGGTCAGTGGTACTTTCAGCGCTATGTGCAGCACCTGCCCACGCGTGGCGAAATCGTGCTGCTGGACCGCAGCTGGTACAACCGCGCCGGCGTGGAGCGGGTCATGGGCTTTTGCTCCAACGACGAGTACAACGAGTTCATGCGCCAGACGCCCGAGTTTGAGCGCCATCTGGTGCGCAGCGGCGTACATCTGATCAAGTTCTGGTTCAGTGTCAGCCGCAAAGAGCAGCGCCGGCGCTTCAAGGAGCGCGAGAACCACCCGCTCAAGCAGTGGAAGCTCAGCCCGGTGGACTTGGCATCGCTGGACAAGTGGGAGGACTACACGCGCGCCAAGGAGGGCATGTTCTTTGAAACCGACACGGCCGATTCACCCTGGACGGTGATCAAAAGCGACTGCAAAAAGCGCGCGCGGCTCAACGCCATGCGCTACGTGCTGCACAAGCTGCCGTATGCCAACAAGGACCTGGCCCACATCGGCAAGCTCGACCCGCTGATCGTGGGGCGCGCCCACGTGGTGTACGAGCGCGGCGAAAACCCGAACGCGCTGCTGTAGTTTCTTGCAGGCTATCGCGCCGGCCGGTCCGGGCCCTGCAGCCCTTGCGCGCGCGCCGACAGATAGGCGTAGAGATCGGCGATATGGGCATTCACCTGGGGTTCGCCCTGCCAGGCTGGCATGCTCAGCATATAGGCCTTGCGCTGCACCACGTCGTCGACCAGGGCATCCCATGCGGCCGTGTTCTTGCCGGGTTGCGCGGGCCCCAAATTCCAGTCATAGCGTTTGAGGACCAGGTCCACAAACTGGCGGGAACCCATCTCCCGCACGCGGGGCAGCAGGTCGGGGCCGCCCGTCGTGCCAACCGCCGCGGGTCCGTGGCAACTGGCGCATTTGTCCTGAAACACACGCCAACCGGTGTATACCGAACCGGCCGGCTGTGCCTGGTGTTTGAGTTCCTGGGCAGGTTGTAGGTTTTGCACCTCCACGCTGCAGCCGGGCAGCAGCAGGGCCGATACCAGCGCACTGCCGCACAGCACGCTCCACCGATGCAGTGCATGGGTTCTGAGATTCTTCATGGTTTTGCCTCTCTGCGTTTTGTCGGACGATTCCACCTTGTACAGCCCATTGTGGACATTGGCAAGGGCAGCGGTCTTGACGCAAATCAGTTTTTTGGGTGGTTTGTCGCCCAACCCGGCAATAGCACGCATCTGCTGCAATCACAGGTCCGAATGTGGCCAGACTTTCCGGTGAGCCTCTCGTACGCTCCAGTGCATACCGCTTTGGTACAGCATTTGAACAAACGTGAGGCGCATTCCCATGAACATCATTCTTCTCCACGGTAGCTGGCACGGCGCCTGGTGCTGGCACAAGGTGGCGCCGCATCTGCAGGCATCGGGCCACCGCGTCCACGTTCCCGATCTTCCGGCTCACGGACGCAACTGGCGCGTTGCGCGGGGCCGCACCCGGCTGAGCACCATGGCCTCGCATGTGTGCGCGATTCTGGACGGGATGGAGGATCCCGCGCTGATGGTCGCGCACAGCCGCGGCGGCATCGTTGCATCCACCGTTGCGGAGATGCGTCCGCACGCACTGTACGGTACGGCTTACCTTGCCGCCTATATGCTGCGCAATAACGAGCGGGTTGCCGACTACTTCAAGAAAGATACAGACTCTCTGGTGCGGCCGAACATCCGCGTCAACAAGATGGCGCTGACGGACAGCCTGGCAGAAGAGGCCTACCAGTCGGCCCTGTACGCGGACTGTAGCCATGCCGATGTAGAGCTTGCGCGCAGCCTGCTGACACCGGAGCCCTCGTTGCCCGCAATGACGCGTTTGCGGCTCACGGATGCCCGGTATGGCAGCGTGCCGCGCCACTACATCGAGCTCACGCAAGACCGGGCGGTGTCCATAGCACTCCAGCGCGCCATGGTTGCAAACTCTCCGTGTCAGACGGTTTCCACCATCGATGCGAGCCACTCGGCCTATTTCTCACGGCCGCAGGAGCTCGCAGATGCCATCCTGGGCATTGCGTCGCACAGCGCAAATGTAACGACCTTGCCAGAGTCAAGGCACCACGTCAGCTAGGTCGGGTCATCGCCCAGCTGCAACGCGGCTTCGAAGCGCTCCAGCTCTTCGTCCAAGCTGCCACGGCTGCGGAAGTGCCGGTTGGCCTTGTCGTACCAGTACTCGGCATCTTCCAGATCGCCCTCCTGGATGTGCACGATGCCGTGCAACCATGCGCCCAAGAGCGAGTCGTCGCTCTGCACCAGGTTGTGCGCCTGGGTCCAGCGCCCCGCGCGCAGATGCACCAGGACTTGGCGAAGCATGGTCATGGCAAGCTCCTTCTGTTCGTGTGCTACAGGTTCCGCAGCGATGTTCAGGCCGCAACAGCAATCAGACCGAGCAGGTTGTCGAAGTTGCCATACAGTGCATTGCCGCTCAACAGCCGACTGCCCTTGCCGTCGCTGACCACCAGGGCGGGTACACCTTGCGCACCAAAGGTCTGCATCAGGCCCCGCGCATTTTGGATGCGCGCCGCGTTGGTAGCCATTAGTTCTGCATCGGCAGTTGCCAGGCGGTCGGCAGCAGCGGCTAGACCCAGGTCGCGCAGCAGCGTTTCGACCACCGAACCGCTGCAGGTGTCCAGCCCCTGCACGTAGCGCGCCTCCTGCAATGTCTTCAGCGTTTCCAGCTCGCGCTGCGGGTCTGACAAGGACACGGCGGTGAGCGCCAGCGTCATGGCGGCCGAGTCAAAGCGGTTGCCGAGGCGGCCCAGCACGTTGCTGCGGTAGGCCTCGGTGAAGCGCTGGCCAGTCAGCTTGGCAATGCGCACGTCGTTGGACCAGGCATAGTCCGCAAACGCGGCATCCATGGTGCGCCCACCGCCCGCAAACAAACCGGAGGGGGCCAGTTCCAATTGAATGTTGGCTTGCTGCCCCAGTTGCTGGATCACGGGTGACGCACCGTAGCACCAGCCGCACAAGGGGTCGAAGAGATACGTAACGGTGCTGCGCATGGTGCTGCCTTCTTCCCGATTCATCCTTACCACTTCATTTCGCCCGTATTGACCTTGGCACCGATATCCAGCGACATCGCGCCGTCGGTCACTTGGGGGTAAGACTGCTTCATGGCACCGATCAACGTGGCACTGGTGGTGTTGGCGGCCAGGTTCTTCTCGAAGGTTTGCAAATAGTCCTTGGTGAAGCGGATGGTGCTGGCATCCAGTGCCGTGCCTGCCGACATATGGCTGGGCACCACCAGGGCGGGCTGGAGCGCGGCCATCTCGTCCAACTGTGCCACCCAGGCGGCGCGCAGGGCTGAAGTTTGTGTGTCGGCAGTCCACACGTGCATGTTGCCAAACACGCCGATGTTGCCGGCGATGGTCTTAATGGACGGAATCCAGGCATAGGGGCGGTGTGCCAGTGGGCCTTGGGTGCCACGGATCTCAATCGTCTGGCCTTCCAGCGTCAGGGTGTTGCCTTCCAGCGCACGGGGCACCACCGGTTTGCGCGGTGCGTTGGCACCCATCTTGGGGCCCCAGAACGCCACCTTGCCTGCCAGCTTGGCGCTCAATTTCTCCAGTACGGCGGGCGTAGTGACCACGTCGGCCTGTGGGAAGACCTCTTTCAGGGTTTCCACGCCGAAGTAGTAGTCGGGGTCGGCCTGGCTCACGTAGATGGTGGTGAGCTGCTTGCCACTGTCGAGCACATTGGCGGCAATGCGCAGGGCATCGGCACGGGTAAAGCCCGCATCGATCACCATGGCTTCTTTCTCGCCGTAGACCAGCGTGGAGTTGACGTTGAAGCTGGCGGCACCCGCGTTGTAGACCTTGACGGTCAGCGGCTGGGCGGCTTGGGCGGTGAAGGCAATGGCCAGGGAGGCGGCGATAACGGTAGTGCGGATCATGTGAAAGCTCCTGTGGGTTTGTTTAAGAGGACGCTCGTTAGCGATGTGGTGAACTTTAGTTTCAATATTCGAACAGATAAACCCGATAATTCGCGCATTACTGTTTCATAAAATGAGCAAATCATGGACAGATTGACCGCCATGCAGGTTTTTGTGGAGGTGGCCCACAGCGCCAGCTTCAGCGCCACGGCTGACAAGTTGGACATGTCGCGCGCCATGGTGACGCGCTACGTGGGTGAACTGGAGCAGTGGCTGGGCGCACGCCTGTTGCAGCGCACCACCCGCAGCGTGACGCTGACCGACGCGGGTGAGAGCTGCTTGCGCCGCAGCCAGCAGATGCTGGCGCTGATGGAGAACGTCGAGGAAGAAACCGCCAGCCGCAGCGATGCGTTACGCGGGCAGTTGCGCATCACCTGCAGCATGTCCCTGGCCTATGCGCAGATGGCGGCGGCGGTGGTTGACTTTTTAAAGTTGCACCCGCAACTCAAGGTCGATCTGAACGCCAGCGAAGGCGCGTTGAATTTGGTGGAGGCACGCATTGACCTGGCGATTCGCATCAGCGCCGAGCCGGACCCCATGCTGATCGGGCGGGTACTGGCACCCTGCGCCTCGGTGCTGGTAGCCTCACCGGCTTACCTGGCCGATCACGGCGCGCCGCAGGTCCCGGCAGACCTGACCACGCACCGCTGTTTGAGCTATGCCAACTTTGGCAAGAGTGTGTGGAAGCTGAATCGGGGTGATGAGCAAACCCAGGTCAGCGTGGCCAGCCACTTCAGCGCCAACGAGGCCACTGCCTTGCTGCGCGCCGCACTGGCGGGCGGCGGCATCGCGCTGCAGCCCACCTACCTGGCAAACCCGTATCTGCTGGATGGCAGTTTGCAAATGGTGCTGCCCGATTGGAAGCCGCCTGATATGGCGATCTATGCGCTGTATCCCTCACGCAAGCATTTGTCGCCCGCGGTGCGGGCCTTGCTGGACTTTCTGGTGGAGCGGTTCGCCAAGCTGCCCTGGTAAATCACCCCATCTGCACTGGCCATCGATAGCCCAGCAGGTTCGCCCGGGGATAGAAGTGCTCGCGCACCTGTTCCAGCTGGTTGCCCCCCAGCAGATGAAGGTTTTCTTCGTCCGCACGGAGAAAGAATCCCACGTGGCCTTTCCAGCCCATTGGGTCGTCGCGTGACAGGACCACAATGCAGCCCACCCGCGGTGCGTCGAGCGCGTCGCCCCAGTCCAGCCACGACCGCGCCAGCGCGGAGCCGGTGCCAACAATGCCCGCCTGGGCCAGCGACCAGTTGACAAACGACGAACACCACGACGCCTTGTCGTCGTATCCGGCGATGTTGGTGTGGGCGTGGTATTGCGTGATCCGCGGGTTGCTGTTGCCCGGCGGGTAGGTGCTGACGCCGATCTCGGCAAAGGCGGCGTCCATCCAGGGGGCGGGATGCGCGGGACTGGGCATGGCGCTACCGGGGCTTCAGTTTTCCGGGTTTGAGGGAGCGGGGTTTGGCTTTGGCTTTGCGGGGCTTCGTGGAACGAACCGGCTTGGCCGCCTTGGCGCTCAGGGCCGCTTGCAGAGCCAGGCGCGCCCATGGCGCCATGGCATGTGCGGAGTCCATGGCTTCTTCCGGGGCGCTGTAGTAGTTCATGCCGCGCGACACGGTCTCGCCGTCCTTGGTGGACGCGTAGGTAAAACGCTCACAGCCGGCGGCCTCCCATTGGGTTCGGCTGTCGTCACTGGCCTTGAGCCACAGCTTTTCGCCACGACCCAAGTCGGCAATGATGGCGATAGTCAGCCCGTCGGTGCTGATGCCCCAGCCGCCAAACATGCGTTTGGCGGTGCAGGGACCGGTGCTGGCCAACAGTTCGCAGCAGTAGTGGGCAAATTCAGAGTGTGCAGATGCCATGGTGGATCAAAACGGGGTGGGGGATGGTTCGGGTGCCGGGGCGTCCGTACTTTGGCTGGCCAGGGCGCGGGCGTCGGCCTCGTAGCCGCGCAGGTTTTGCACCAGGAAATTGCGCTGATCCGCGCTGCTGCTGTTGTGCAGTGCTGCCATGGCGGCGCAACTCTCGTTGGTCAGACGGTCCATGTACTGCCGGTATGCCGGGTCCGGGGCATTCAAACTGCGCTCCAGCAGGCCGCGAATGGCGGCGGTGGCCTGGTTTGCGGGAAACCGGATGGCGCCCAGTTCTTTCAGCACCTGCATGGCGTCCTGGTGGCGCCGCTGCTTCTCCTTGTACTGGCGCGGGCCGTTGAAGCTGGACGTCTCCACATGCCTGCGGACGATGGCCAACTGAGCCGGCTCCAGCGTGCCGTAGAAGGATTCAGCACGTTCCACAATCTGCTTGACGCGCCGGTCGGTGCGCTCGGCCAGCGTGCCGACTATCCACTCCTCGCGCCATTTGCGGTTGCGTTGTTCGAACTCGCGCGAGATGTGTTCCAGTTGTGCGGCCTGCAGCGTGGGTGCGATGGCCGCAATGGTCGGCGTGACGCGGTCCAGCGTGGCCTGCACGCGGGTTTGCAGGCCACTCACCAGTTGGCACACCTGCGCCGGGGTGACGGGTTTGGGCGCCATGGCTTGCAGGTCCTGGAGTGTCTGCACCAGCAGAGGCAGCTCTTCCTTGCGGTGCCAGTCCTGCACGGCCTGCAGGTCGTTGCGCACGCGCAGGCTTTGTTGGTCATCAAAACCGAAGTAGCTGTCCAGCCACCAGTAGGCCAGGGTCGGGCTGCTGTTGTAGCCCAGACGCACGGCGCTGCATCCGCCCAGGATCAGCGTGGCCAGCAGCGCACCGATAATGCACGGTGACAGCGCAAGCCAGCGCACTATTGAAGGCATTGAAAGGGACATGCAGGTGACTTCCGAATTACAGGTTCAAAACACGGTGCAGGAGCATCAGAGCGTGGATGTGATCATTATGGCGGCGGGCAAAGGTACCCGCATGAAGAGCCTGCTGCCCAAGGTGTTGCACCCCCTGGCAGGGCGGCCCCTGTTGCGCCACGTGCTGGACACCGCACGGGCCCTGCAGGCCCGGCAAGCGGTGGTCATCACCGGTCATGGTGCTATGGAAGTAGAAGCAGCCTGTGCAATGGATACGGGGGCTACAGACCCATTTGTCATACGCTTTGTGCGCCAGGAGCCGCAGCTGGGTACCGGCCACGCCGTGCAGCAGGCGGTGCCGGTGCTGGCCGATGACGGCGTGGTGGTGGTGCTCTCAGGGGACGTCCCGCTGACCCGGGCGGCGACGCTGTTCCACCTGATCACGGCCTGCGCCGGCGACAAGCTGGCCCTGTTGACCCTGGAGATGGACAACCCGACCGGCTATGGGCGCATTGTGCGCAGCGGTGGCCGGGCCGATGGTGCGGTACAGGCCATCGTGGAGCAAAAGGACGCTGCACCTGCAGAGCTGGCGATCACCGAGATTTACAGCGGCATCATGGCGGTGCCGGCAGTGGCGCTCAAGCGCTGGCTGGCGCGGCTGGACAACCAGAATGCCCAGGGTGAGTACTACCTGACCGACATCGTGAAATTTGCCGTGGCCGATGGCGTGCCTGTGGTGGCCCACAAAATCGATGACGCCGTGCAGGTGGCCGGCGTCAACAGCCCGGTGCAACTCGCCCAGCTGGAGCGGGCCTACCAACTGCAGCAGGCCCACCGGCTGATGGAAGAGGGCGTGCGCCTGGCGGACCCGGCGCGCTTCGATGTGCGCGGCGACCTGCTGTGCGCGCGCGATGTCAGCATCGACGTGAACTGCGTGTTTGAGGGGCAGGTGAATCTGGGCGAAGGGGTTTCCATAGGCGCCAACTGCGTCATCGCCAACGCCATCATCGAGGCGGGCGCCGTCATCCACCCGTTTACCCACATCGATGGCGAAGAGCTCGGTGTGACGGTCGGCCCCGGGGCCCTGATTGGTCCCTTTGCCCGCCTGCGCCCCGGTGCGCGTCTGGGGGCCGAGGTGCACATTGGCAATTTTGTCGAGGTCAAGAATTCGACACTGGCCCAGGGTGCCAAGGCCAACCACCTGGCCTACCTGGGCGACGCCACGGTCGGCGCACGGGTGAACTTTGGTGCGGGCAGCATCACCGCCAATTACGACGGGGCCAACAAGCACCGCACGGTGATCGAGGACGATGTGCATGTGGGCAGCAACTGTGTGCTGGTCGCGCCCATCACGCTGGGGGCTGGTGGCACGGTGGGCGGAGGCTCAACGCTGACCAAAGATACGCCTGCGGGCGCCTTGAGCATTGCGCGTGGCAAACAGGCCAGCATTGCCGGGTGGAGTCGCCCTAAAAAGGCCCCCAAGCCTTGACGGCGGGCGTCCGCATGATGGATGCATCACCCGAATCTCGCATCGCGGCGCTCGAGGCAGAGCTGGCCGCGGTGCGCGCCGAGATGCAGGATTTCACGGCCACGGTCTCGCATGACCTGCGGGCGCCGCTGCGCCATATCGTGTCGTACGTGCAGTTGGTGCAAGAGGATGCCGGGCCGCAGTTGGAGCCCGAGGTGATGGATTTCCTGGCCACCATCAGCGATTCGGCGCGCCACATGGGTGTCTTGCTGGATGGGTTGACCACTTTGTCCCGCATCGGCCTGACGCCACTGGAGCTTGGCGCTGTTTCGCTGCAGGAGCTGGTGCAGGCGGTGCGTGCGGATCTGACGGCAAAGAACCCCCAGCGGTCGGTCGAATGGCAGGTTGCAGATGATTTGCCGGCCGTGCTGGCAGACGCCGCGCTGCTGCGCCAGGCCTTGACCCATGTGCTGGGCAATGCGCTCAAGTTCACTGCGCCGCGGGCGATAGCCCAAATCGACATCCGCACCGTGCCGGGCGCAGCGCTGGAGTATGTGACGCTGCAGGTGCGTGACAATGGCGTGGGCTATAACCCGGCCCAGCAAGCCCGCTTGTTTCGGGTCTTTGGCCGGCTGCACAGCACCAAGCAGTTTGAGGGTATTGGCATAGGTCTGGTGCTCACGCGCAAAATCCTGGTGCGCATGGGTGGCTCTGTATCTGCCCAGGGGGTGCTGGATGCGGGCTGCTGCGTGGACCTGCAGCTCAAGCGCGCCTGAAACTCAAGCGCGGTTCACAGCTCACCGGCATGGCTTGCCAGCGCGGACAGGAATCGTCCGAGCATGACGGGCGCCGCCGCCGTCTGAAACGCCTGGTGGCGTGCGAGTTCGGACAATTGATCAAAGCGCGGCGATGGCGTGTAGGCTTGGCGCAGCGCCCGCTCCCAGTCGGCAATGGGCGCGTGGGCGTCGACCAGAATGCCACCGGCCCCCACCACGTCCGGCAGCGCACCCCGGTTGCTGGCGACGACGGGTATGGCATTGATTTGCGCCTCGACCACGGTGCGGCCATAGGATTCTTCCCACAGGCTGGGCATCAGCAGGGTGCGGGACCGTGCATACACGGGTCGCATGTCCCGGGTCGGGGGTGACCACTCGATATTGGGCAAAAGGGCCGCACGTTCCAGGCAGTAGGCCCGCCATTGGGGGTCCAGCCCCCAGCTCTCCGATACGAGAAAGGGAATGTCGGGGCACGCATCGGCCAACGCAAACATGATTTCCACACCCTTGATGGGCGTCGGGTTTACGAACAGCACGCGGTCCCCACGGCCACTGACAAAGTAGCGCTCGGGCAACACCAGGGGGGGGATGACGGTGCTGTCTATCCCGCACAGTGCGCGCCAGCGCTGGGCTGTGAATTCGGAGTTCGATAAGTAGAGAATGGCCGGGTCGGGCACCAGTGTGCCGCCCAACTGGTGCGTTTCGACGTTGTGCAGATAAACCGCCGTGGGCCGGCCGGTACCCAGGGCGGCGACCACCATAGGGATAAGCGTGGTGCCGCTTTGCACCACAATGACCGAGGGCTCCCAGCTGGCGGCCAGCAAGGCTAGATCATGGATCGGGTCCGCCACGCGGAATACCGGGTAGCCCAGTTGGTCATCCCTGCGCGAGGCGCGGTCCGACAGTGCATTGGCGTGCTCTTTCAGGCCACACAGCACGGCGGCCTGCACGCCGACACCGACCAATGCCGTGCAGAGATCGTCGGTCGTGGTTTGCAGCCCCCCAATCACCTCAGGGAGGTGCGGGTAGACCGACGCAAAGAGAACCCGCATGGATCCGGAATCAGGACTGGACTTGTGCTGCACCGTTTACCAAAACGCTACGTAGAGACCCGCCGGGTGTTTGGGTCTTGATCTCCGTGGAGACATGCTGGACCCGATTGGGCGCAAGTGATGTGCCCGGAGCGTTCAGTCCGCCTGGTCGGTCATTCGTGCTGATCAGGCTGCCAGTGCCGGATGAACGGTTGGCCTGTCGATTTTCGAACTGGGAGACCAGACCTGCCATATCGGCGGGAGAGAACCTGAATGGGGAACCGATGCCGCTTCGGTTGGCAATGACAGAAAACCCGGGGCGCGTGACCTGCTGCCCGGTTTGGCCATCAGGGGACATGACATCCATGTGCTCGCCGAACAAAAATGTGCCCCGTGTCTGATCGGGCTGGGTGTCCACAATCGAAATGCCACCGCGAATGCCAATGGTGGCCGTGGCCGTGCGCACCAGGGCCGAGTTGGCGCCTTTGGGGCTGGTCAGTTTGCTGATGAATCCGCCAACGACGCGCAGCGAGCCCTTGATCAGGTTGACCGCAATATTGCCACGCTGCTCTTTGGGGTGAAAGGCAAATTCGTCGATGACCAGTTCTGAGTTGGGTCCCAGGGTCATGGACGACTGGTCCATGAACAGGATGTGGATGATGCCGGTGTTATCGGTTCTGAAGCGCTCGCCGAATGCCACCGCATTGCCGATGTAGACCACCCGTTCGTTGGCCGCCGAGACGACCCCCGAGCGCACGGAGGTCACGACACCCACTTGCGCGCCAACTTCCGTTGCGGCGGTCGCGGTGGGTGCCACGAAACCGGTTGCGGCTGCGGCCGCAGCGGCCAACCACCAATCATTGATGTCCATAGGGGGCATGTGGTTCTCCTGCCAGTGCTCAGTATTTCCAGATCACGCCCAGTGAGCCGGATGTGTTGGTGTTGCTGTAGTTCGAAATATTGGATGACGTGTTGCTGTATTCCAGCTGGAATTGCAGTGCAAGGTCACGTGTCAGAGGCATATAGTTCAGCAGGGATGTCCGCCACTCCGTGTCGTTGCGCACGGTCAGTGCATCGACAGAGGGGTCTGCACCGCGGTAGTCCCGGCGCAGCGTGCCGGCCGATAGTGTGGTGGTCCAGGGTATTCCCATCGAACCGAAAGGGGGCCCATAGCTCAACAGGTAGGACACCCGGAACTGGGGGCCACGGTAACCGGTGTAAGCGGCATTGCCGTCCTGGTCGGCGTAGCCCAACTCGGCCAGCAGGAATCGTCCGGGCGCTGCTTCAAAGGAGGCGTTCACGCGAATCGCCTGGCGCGTGCCACCCAGCAATGAAGAATTGGTCATGTCTTCTCTGGACGAGAAGGACAGTTTGGTGTTCTCGTAGGCGCCGCCCCAGGCCATGGCATCCGACGCCCGGTAGTCGCCATCGATTCCAAAACCCGTGTTGGTGAAATAGGCGCTGCCGTTGGCCATCGCACCACCAAAAATCAGGTGGGGCCGAATCGTCAGCTCGGTGGCAGCCATGGGCTTGAAGCGGATGCCGGTGCTGCCGGCCAGAATCGCCAGATCAAAGGGCTTGGAGTAGCCCACTTGCTTGGTGTAGCTGTCCACCGAGTTGTAGTGGTTGGCATAGGCGACCAGGGATGTCACCACAGCCGCCTCATTTTGCTTGTCGAGGTCCAGAACGTGGTCGAGTTTGCCCCAGAAATGGGTGTCCATATCCGACTTCGGGCCAGCGTCGTTACCGCGCGCCACCGGCACACCCAGGTAATAAACCTGGCTGTTGTCGGTTGCGCTGGTGGGGTTACTCTGCCCACGCACGCCGATCATCAGACTGCCCGAAAGCTGGGATGTTTTGTTGCGCTGCACGACGTCGCGTAGCAGGGACTCCGCCTGCGACTTGAGGGCTGGCTCCAGCCGCGGATCGTCGATCGCGGTACGCAGATAGCTTTCTGCGATGGCGTAAGACCCCAGTCGAAAGTACAGGACGCCCAACTCAACCCGGATGCTGGCGGGTGCGTCAGGGGAAACCAGCAGACCCTCCAGCGCCGCGATACCCCCTTCGAAGTTTCCCGCGCGGACCAACAGTGTTGCGTATTTGCTGCGCGCCTCAACGGATGCCGCGTTGGCGATGACCTCACGGAATGCCTGTTCGACTTCCGGCTGAGTTGGGGGCGCTGCATTCTGAGCCCATGCGGGAATCGCCATTGCGGAGAGACAAAGGGCCAGCAGCGCCTGGCGCCCGGCAGAAACGGGGGTGTTTTTTTCAATCATTGTCTTGATCCCGGAAAGGATTACCGCCACATTGTCGGAGAGTTTGCTCCCGATGCGGCTGAATTGTCCAGTACTCTGTGTCAGCACGCTCCGTAATAGTCGTCCAGGCAGGCCTTCAACGCCAATTTCCAATGGCGCATCTGGTTGAGTTGGCGCAGACTCAGCTTGGCGTTAATCAGGCATTCGGACGGCGGTCGTTGGGCAAAGTATTCCGCGCTGAAATGGCTCGACGGCACTTCAGCAATCCGCACCTGGTCCTGCAACCCCCGCAATTCCAGTATGGCCCGCGCGATCTCCAGGCGGTTGGTCAAGCCATCGCAGGCCATGTTGTAAACGCCCCAGTATTCCTTTTCCAACAGGCTGCGGACGTTGTGGGCAAAGTCCCGCGTGTACGTGGGAGAGCCAAACTTGTCGTTGACGATTTGCAGTTCGGTCGCGCCACGGCTTAGCTGGTGCATGATTTTCTGAACAAATTTCTTGTCCTTGGCTGGCCCCCCGCCCATCATCCATCCGGCGCGGCACACCAAGTGCCGCGCCACGTGTTCGCGCACGAAGACCTCTCCGGCATATTTGGAGCGCGCATAGCAGCTGATGGGGTTGGGCGTGTCCCAGTCGTCAAACAACGGCTTGTGGCCATCGAAAATCCCTGCCGTACCGATGTAGAGCAGGGGAATGCCGAGTTCGTTGGCGATGTAGGCGGCGTTTTCGACGGCCGTGGTGTTGGTCAGCCAGGCATTTGCGGGATTGCGCTCGCAGTCTTCCATGTCGGTGCACGCTCCCAGATGGAACAGGTAGTCGGGGCGGAAGGCGGTCACGTCCTTGCGGTAGGCGTCCAGGTCGCGTATGTCCAGGTAAGAGAGCCACGGCGCATTGACGTCAATGTCCGTGCACTTCAACATAGAACCGGCCCGAAAGACTTCGTAAAAAGCCTCCCCCAACATGCCGCCGCAGCCTGAGATATAGATTTTTTTCATGTTCTGGGCATGCTCAGTGCCTGTTTTGAATGACTTCCTGGGCATATTCCTGCAAGAAGTTGCCAAGCGGTGTGTCGTGAATCACGGGTGGTCTGAGGTGCTGGGCGAGCAGGTCCGGTCGATTGGATTTGAAACCACTCATGTGCATCACGGTAATGGGTGCACCGCAGAAAGTCAGCTTGCCCGCCGGGTCCAGCGCAAAGTCCCGCTCCGAGCAAACCCTCCAGTGGCCAAGATTGAGTCCGGGCGCGCGACTGATCTGCACGTCCTTGAAAAAACAGGGGACCAGGTCCAGCCACTTCTGATCGGTGAAAACGCCTTGCTCGCGGCTGTCGTAGGCATATCGCGTAACCCGATCCAGCCACCAATCCAGAAAACGGATGCCGTCGTTGCCCATCCCGACCCCTATCATTCCCCCGTTGTAGACACCGACGCACAACATGCCAATTTCTTCGGCATGCAGCTCGCCGGAAAACGGGTAGAGCAGGTGCGGTGTCAGGAATACTGAAAAATCAGGGCGTTCAGGGAGCAATGCATCCATCGGCCCCAGCATATAGGTGTCTGCATCCATGTAAATGATGGGGCAACCCACGGTTCTGGCCAAGAAACGCATCAAGAATGATTTCAGTGCGCAGCACAACTCCAGTATGTTGTAGCGTTCGACCATGTCTTGCCAGACCGATGGGTCGATCACATCGCTGAGCCGCACCAGCGTCGTGCCCTCGGGAATCAGACTGGAATCGTCCGAGTCCACAACCAGCAGGTATATCCGCCCGGAGAAGTGCCTGCGAACCGAATTCGCCAGCGTATTCATCAAGGGTACGTGGCTCTTGGTGCTCAAGCTGCACACCACGTAGTCGTACTTCTTCGCCGTTGCGGGTTTAACCTCCAATGGACCCATTGCGGGTGGTGCGAGAAGAGGTTGTGGAGGGCCACCCAGGTCGTTCCACTTTTTCTTCAGCAAGCCATAGACCTGCTCGTGAATGATCTGGCCACGCAGCTGGCGGTCATTCCACTCTTCCCGCAGAGTCAATGTGGGCTTGATGGCTTGCAGTGCTTCCACTAACTTGCCATCGGCGCGGTAGGCATCTGCAAGGCCATACCAGGATGAGGCGTCCTTCGGGTTGTTGGCGACAGCAGCCCGGAATGCAGCAATGGCTTCGCCATAGCGGCGCTCATCGCGGCAAACCCATCCCAGTTGCCGATAGCTATCGCTGGTGTCGACGGGGTCCATTGCGAGTGCGGTGCGCAGGGCTTTTCTCGCTTCGTCGTTGCGGCCTTGCCGCGCTCGAACCTGTGCCAGTGTGCGCCAGGCAGGGGCGGAGTGAGGGGCGTGGGCGACGGCATTTTCAGCATGTTGCGATGCGGCCGCATGGTTTCCGCTGGCATCCATTACAAATGCTGCCAGGATTTGGTTTGCCGTATCGGCGGGTGCCAGCGCGAGCAAGTGATCGACTGCCTGCCGCGCAGTGGGCAGACTGTCGATCTTCAGCGACAACCAGCCAATTTGGCGGCACACTTCATGCGACTCCGGTGTCCAGCGCAAGGCGCGGTGGAGCGCGCGCGCAGCGATACCAGGCTGTTTGTGTTGCTCCAGCACCAGTGCCAGCAAGTACCAGTTCACGCTCTCCCGTGGCTGTTGTCGAAGCAAGCTGTGGCAGGCTGCACGCGCATCCTTGGTGCGGCGCAAATCGAGCAGGAGGCGGATTTTCTGATGCCAAAGGTCGGTGACCGCAGGCGTGAGTGCCAACCCGTCCACCAACACATTGAGGGCATCATCACTTCTTCCCAATCGATGCAACACGTCAGCCAGGAGGCGGCGCGTTTCTCCGTGCGCGGGCTGTTGCGCGAGCGCCTTTGTGAGTTCCCGGACGGCCTCATCCCACGAGGCTGGCCCGCTGTCGATCAGGACGTGGCTGAGTACCGTGCGTGCGGTCGGCCAGTCGTTACGCAGCAAGAGCGCCTTACGGATGGCCTGCATGGCTTCTGGCAACTTTCCGTCAGCGCGATACGCTTCGGCGAGCCCGCACAACGACTCGGCATCGAGCGGGTTGTTGCCTGTCGCGTTGGAAAACGCGGAGATCGCCTCTGCAGGGCGTTGGGAAGCCAGGCAGAGCCATCCCAGCTGTCTGTACGTGTCGTTGGTGTCCCGTGGATCGAGTGCCAGAGCGGTTTGGAGTGCCACTTCCGCTTCAGGCAAGCGGCCTTGGCTGGACCGTACCTGAGCCAGAGCGCGCCAGGCCGCTGCGGACCCCTGGGCGCGGGCTACCGCTTCTTCCGCATGCTCTGAGGCGGCGGGCAGATTGCCACTGGCCTCCATCACTGCGGCGGCCAAAACCTGGTGCGCCGAATCTTCGGGAGCGAGCGCCAGCACACGCTCAACGGCTTCTCGCGCGGCATGCAAATCACCCGCCTCCAGCGCCAGCCAGGCGGTTTGAGTCCACACCTCCGGTTGCACTGGTGCCAGACGTCGGGCGCGTGCGAGAGCGCGCGCCGCTACGCCCGGACGCTTGCGTTGCACCAGAGTAAGCGCCAGCAAATACCAGCTCGTCCCTTCTCGCGGTTGCAACGCAAGCAGACGACGGCATGCATCGCGCGCTTCCTTTGGGCGGTGCAGTTCCAGCAGCAGGTGAATGCGCTGGAGCAAGAGACTGGCGACATCGGGCGACAGAGCCAGCCCGTCCGCGAGAACCTGAAGCGCCTCATCGCTTCGCCCCAGCCGCTGCAGCGCGGTCGCCAGATGGCTGCGTGCATCCAGTCTCGCGGGCTCAAGCGACAGTACCTGCGACAGCTGAGAAACGGCCTCTTCCCATTGCTCCTGGCACACCAGAAGCCATCCCAGTTGGGCAATGCGGTCCAGCTGCGTTTTCTTTGCCAATGCCGCCCTGGAGAAGAGGGTCGCCTCCGCAAATCGGCCCAGATCACCCAAGACCCATGCCAGCGTGACCGCCGCTTCATCGAGTTCCGGGTCGATGGTGACACTGGTTGCCAGGGCCTGACAGGCTTCCTCACGGCGACCCTGACGAACATAGACCAGACCCAAATACCAGTGCAGGGGGGCAAATCCGGGGTGTAGTCCGAGGGATGAAGTGAGCGTCGCTTCCGCTTCGTCCACAGACCCTGCCGAGAGCAGGAACCAGCCCAGGGCGGCGTCAGCGTGGGGCTGACCGGCGGGTGATTGCTCGATCACTTGGCGTGCCAAAGCGATGGCCGCATCCAGACGGCCTTTGTCGAAAAGCGCCCAAGCGTCCGCGAGATTGGCAGGTGCTGCCTCAGGGCTTCGTTCGGCGTCTTTCATTCAGGATTGTTCACGATGGATCGGTAACCACGCGCCAGTGTAATGGGTCAAGCCAGTGGCAACTCCCCCCCAAACTTGCTGCGCTTGATACTGAAGAATGCCTTGACGTTGCGCACATTGGCGTCGCTGGTGAACAGGCGCTGCGTGGCCGCTTGGTAGTCCGGCATATTCAGTGCATGCACCACCAGCACAAAATCTGGCCCGGGCGAAACCCGATAGCACTGCTGCACCGCAGGGTCATGGGCCACACGGGCCTCAAAGTGGTCAAGCGCCTGCGCGTCTTGCCGGTCCAGCGTGATTTCCACAATCGCCGTCAGACCAAATCCAAGAGTGGCGGAGAGCTTTTCAGGGTTGAGGATGGCGATCTGGCGCTCAATCAGGCCGGCATCCCGCAGGCGCTTGACGCGGCGCAGGCAGGTGGGCGCTGATGTGTGGACGTGCTCGGCCAGAGCCTGATTGCTCAAACTGGCGTCCCTCTGGAGTTGCGCCAGCAGCTCCAGGTCAGTTCTATCTAGCGTTATTTGTTTCATTTTTCAACAAAAATCGGCATTTAATGCCAATACTGAATTTATATGAAATTATCTTCCATATATGTTATGCATATTTAATAACAATTATTTGGATAGGCCTTTACCATTCGCCCATCTTTGGTAACGATGGGGAGTACGGTTATGTGTGGAATCGTCGGCGCGGTGTCCAACCGCAATATTGTTCCGGTGCTGGTGCAAGGGCTGGAGCGGCTGGAATACCGGGGCTATGACTCCTGCGGTGTAGCGGTGTATGCGCAGGGTACAGATGCCACCCACAGCGGATTGCGCCGAGCCCGCAGCACTTCCCGGGTGGCAGAGTTGGCGGCGCAGGTGGCGCCGGGTTCTGAGACGGGTGGTTTGACTGGTCATTTGGGCATTGCCCACACGCGCTGGGCCACCCATGGAGCGCCTTCGGTCAGCAATGCCCACCCCCACTTCAGCCATGGCCCGGGCGCAGATGCCCACCAGCGGCCGGGACGCATTGCACTGGTGCACAACGGCATCATTGAAAACCACGACGAGCTGCGCGCCGCGCTCAAGGCCAAAGGCTACGTGTTCGTCAGCCAGACCGATACCGAAGTCATCGCCCACCTGGTGGACAGCCTCTATGACGGCGATTTGTTTGAAGCCGTGCAGGCGGCCGTCAGCCAACTGCATGGTGCCTATGCCATTGCAGTGTTTTGCAAGGACGAGCCTCACCGACTGGTTGGTGCACGTGCCGGTTCGCCGTTGATTCTGGGGGTGGGCAAGGACGGGCAAGAGCACTTTCTGGCCAGCGACGCGATGGCGCTGGCCGGTGTCACGGACCAGATCGTGTACCTGGACGAAGGCGACATGGTTGACGTGCAACTGGGCAAATACTGGTTGATTGACAAGGCCCGCAAGCCGGTCGCACCCGCACAGCGCCCCGTCAAAACCGTGCTGGCGCACAGCGGTGCGGCCGAGTTGGGGCCGTATCGCCACTACATGCAGAAAGAAATTTTTGAGCAGCCGCGCGCCATCGCCGACACGCTGGATGGTGTGGAAGGCATAGTCCCTGAGCTGTTTGACCAGCAAATGAACCACGCACCGGGCGCCAACGCGGCCCGCGTGTTTGCCGAAATCGATTCGGTGCTGATCCTGGCCTGCGGCACCAGTTATTACAGCGGGTGTACCGCCAAGTACTGGCTGGAGAGCATCGCCAAAGTGCCCACGCAAGTGGAGGTCGCCAGCGAATACCGCTACCGTGATTCGGTGCCCAACCCCAGGACCCTGGTCGTCACCATCACCCAGTCGGGCGAAACTGCCGACACGCTGGCCGCACTGCGCCACGCCAAAAGCCTGGGCATGCACCACACACTGACCATTTGCAATGTGGCCACCAGCGCCATGGTGCGCGAGTGCAGCCTGGCCTATGTGACGCGCGCAGGCGTGGAGATTGGCGTGGCATCCACCAAGGCCTTCACGACCCAATTGGCCGGGCTGTTTCTGTTGACGCTGGCACTGGCCCAGGCCAAGGGACGTTTGTCGGAAGATGAAGAGCAACGCCACATCAAGGCCATGCGCCACCTGCCCGCCGCGCTGCAGGCCGTGCTGGCGCTGGAGCCGCAAATCATCAGCTGGTCCGAAGACTTTGCCAAGAAGGAGAACGCGCTGTTCCTGGGCCGCGGCCTGCACTACCCCATCGCCATGGAAGGTGCCTTGAAGCTCAAGGAGATCACCTACATCCACGCCGAAGCGTATGCGGCCGGAGAACTCAAGCACGGCCCGCTGGCGCTGGTCACCAGCGAGATGCCTGTGGTCACCGTGGCTCCCAATGACGCGCTGCTGGAAAAACTCAAGAGCAACCTGCACGAGGTGCGTGCCCGGGGTGGCGTGCTGTATGTGCTGGCCGATGCCGACACGCGCATCGAGAGCGGCGAAGGCATGCACGTGATCCGCATGCCCGAGCACTATGGCGAGTTGTCACCACTGCTGCATGTGGTGCCCTTGCAGCTGCTGGCCTACCACGCCGCCTGTGCGCGGGGGACTGACGTCGACAAGCCACGTAATTTGGCCAAATCAGTCACGGTCGAATAGGCGAAAAATCGGGAAATATGTTGCGAGTTGCTATCAATAATATAGTGATACATTCAGTATTGACGAGGGCTAGCGGGTCATTTGGCATACAACGACCGGCGCACTAGGTGCGCCACAGGCTAGCTGGCGCCATGCCGATGCCTCATTTTGCCTGGGCAGCCACGGTCTCAGTGATCAGGCGGTGGTAGAAGCGAATGGCATCGGCATAGTTGCCGGTGCTCAGGCGCTCGTTCGTGCCGTGAAAGCGTTTCAGATCTTCAGGGTTGGCGCGCACGGGTGAGAATTTGAAAATGTGGTCGCTGATGTCGCCATAGTGAATCGAGTCCGTCCCTGCCACCATCAGGCCGGGCGCGACCAGCGCGTCCGGGAAGATTTCACGAATCGTCTTGCTCAGCACCTTGTACTGCGCGGAGTTCGTGGGGGCAACTTTGGACGCGGCCACTGCGCCTGGCAGCGCAAACAACTCAAACTTCTCCGCAGGCACCACCGCGCTGACCCTGGAGCGCACGTGCTCCATCACTTGCTCAGTGGTCTCTCCGGGCAGGATGCGAAAGTTCACCGTCGCCTCGGCACGGCCGGGTAACACGTTCTCCTTGTTACCCGCATTCACAATCGTCAACGCAGTCGTGGTGCGTATCATGGCGTTGGTGCTGCCAGCGGATTCGAATTGCTTTTGCACCAGTGGGCCAAACAACCACAGGTTGGACAAGGCTACCCTTGAGAAGCCACCCATTTCAGGTGCCAGGATGTCAAACATTTCACTGGCGACGCCGCGAATGCCGGCAGGCAGTTGATCGTCATCCAGGCGCTTCAGGGCCGCGCTCATCATGGCAATGGCGCTGGTGCCCTGCTTGGGCGGCATGGACGAGTGGCCGGGCGTGGCCGACATCTTCAGCACCACGGACATATAGCCTTTCTCTGCCACGCCAATCAGGGCGGCCGGTTGCTTGAGGCCAGGCAACACGCCGTCGAGCACCAACAGGCCTTCGTCGATGACAAAGTCCAGCTGCACCTTGCGTTCCTTCAGCAGCGCGGCAATCTTGGCGGCGCCGCGGGCACCAGCCACCTCTTCATCTGCGCCATAGGCCAGGTAGACCGTGCGCGCGGGCTTGTAACCCGATGCGAGCAACATTTCCACGGCTTCCAGTTGCGACATCAAATTGCCCTTGTCGTCCCAGGAACCACGGCCCCACACAAACCCGTCCTTCACGATGCCAGAAAACGGGTCTACCTGCCAGTCGCCTTCGGTGCCGGGGGCCACGGGCACGACATCCTGGTGCGCCAGCAACATGATGGGTTTGGCCTTGGGGTCGGTACCCTCCCAGGTGTAGAGCAGGCTCAGGTCGGCCACGATCTCGCGCTTCAGGGCGGCGTGCACTTTGGGAAACTTGGCCTGCAGCAGCGCATGAAACGCCAGAAACTGGTCGGCATTGAGCTTGGCATCGTCGCGTGACGAAATCGTCTTCAGGCGCACCGCCTCGCCCAGCCGGGTGGCGGCCCCAGCCTCGTCCACTGCGATGGGCGCAAGCGGCGCAACCGCCATTTGCTGTGAGCCCTTGCGGGCGGTGTTGATGCCCACTGCGGCAACGAGCAGCAGTAAAACGGCGCCTACGGAGAGAACTACTTTTTTGATCACGCGGATTCACTTTCGATGGTGTCGGTCAGACCGTTGCAGGCCGTGGATGGCGCTGGGTGGAGGGATACTAGAAGCCGCGTTGGTTTGTGTCAATTGCATAATTTGCGTTGATTCAATCGCATTTCTGCATTCCATGAACGCTTCCATTGCCCAACTTCGCAACTTCCTGGCGCTGGCTGATAGCGGCTCGTTTACCCGCGCCGCAGACCAGAACCGCCGCTCGCAAGCGGCGTTCAGCCGCAGTATTGCGGTGTTGGAGAGCAACCTGGGGGTGACGTTGGTGGATCGGGTGGGGCACCGCAACGCCCTCACGCCCATTGGCCGCACGGTGCTGGCCCATGCCCGCCAGGTGGTAGCGCAAACCGATGAACTGCTGCAAGTGGTGCAGCACCATGCCAGCGGTAACGCCGGGCATGTGCGCATAGGCCTGAGCCCGACTCCCAATGCCCTGCTCACTCGACCCCTGTTGCGGTTTGCTGCCCAGCACGCGGGTGGCATGCGCATCACCGTTTCACTGGGACCGATGGAGCAGCAGGTGAGCGCTTTGCGG
>Ga0208514_100254_pt1 | contig 36256 bp, 29 predicted proteins | sample LakWasMet70_HOW9_2_FD_183900 | JGI IMG/M metagenome (GOLD analysis project Ga0208514, IMG submission 183900) | Freshwater sediment methanotrophic microbial communities from Lake Washington under simulated oxygen tension - Sediment Metagenome... | ecosystem: Environmental > Aquatic > Freshwater >...
ACGAATTTCCAGAATTTCTCCGGCATAACACCGTCGATGAGGTCATTATTGGTCTGCCTTTGGGTTCGTTCTACCACGAAATTGCACAGATTGTGACCTGCTGTGAAGAGCAAGGTGTCACCGTGCGGGTATATCCGGACTTTTTCGACCTAAAAATCGCAAGTCCAAGAATCGATTTTTTTGATGAAGATGCTTTCATCACTTTGGGCAGTACTTTGGTGAGCGAGCGGCGAATATTGAAGCGAGCCTTTGATATTGTGCTTTCGGCTCTGCTGTTAATTATATTGTCCCCAGTGCTTTTGATTACAGCTGTGCTGATAAAAATCACCTCGCCCGGACCCGTTTTTTTCATTCAAGAACGCGTGGGGCAGCAAAAGCGGCTTTTTAAAATCTACAAGTTCAGGACTATGTCCACAGATGCAGAAAGCAGGCAGGCCGAGCTGGAAAAGTTAAATGAAGCGGCCGGACCCGTTTTCAAAATCAAATCCGACCCAAGGATTACGCCAATCGGTAAATTTCTTCGCAAAACCAGTATTGATGAGCTACCGCAGCTAATTAATGTGCTGATAGGCGATATGAGTCTGGTGGGGCCAAGACCGCTACCTGTTAGAGACTACCGGGGCTTTGATGTGGATTGGCATAGACGTAGATTTAGTGTTAGACCAGGCATTACCTGTCTTTGGCAAGTCAGTGGCAGAAGTAATATCACATTCGATAAATGGATGGAGCTGGATATGAACTACATTGACAAATGGTCATTGCTGCTCGATTTTAAAATACTGCTTGCTACCATACCGGCTGTGTTGAAAGGTTCAGGTGCTTCTTAGGCGGTTTCCAAGGTGGTGTTGCATTAATACCAATCCTAAGAAGCTTTCCTGGTTACCTGTAATTACAGCAGAGTTGTACCATTTCCAAGCTACGTGATACCGGCAGTGATTCGCTACGTGCTTTGACGGGTGCCGGTATCCAGAATACATGGACGTAACTCACCGGTTTTCATAACTTACATCCGTGTTCCTTGGGCCATGCTAACCGTCAGAGCGCTGAGTGAATTACTGCGAAGGTGACGAGAATTGAAACGCTTGAATCGCTTTCAGCATTGTGACTTTTTGCTGACACTTGTAAATAGTCAGCAAAACTTATTGGATTGGTATTATTTTTTACGGACATCGGGAAGCTTTTCATTATGCGGCTAGCCTGCAAAATTGTTCCGCAACCGATAGATTTAATTCATGCAACACAACCGCTCGGTTTTGACAACAAGTGGCAACAGTTAATTAAAGTTAACTCAGCTCGTCCTGGCTGCTAGATCATATTGCGAAGTTGGCGACGAGCTGCCTGAGCTAACGGTCGCAAAAACACCCGTTGATCAACGCCGAAGTCCAGGCAGGCGCGCTCCAGTTGATGTGCAGGCGTGCCCCGAAAACTCAGCCCTTGCACGCCCAGCAAACATGAAACATGCCCTCTAGCCATCAGGTCAATTTCTTTATCCAGCGACAAACGATCGCCAAACGGATAAGCAAACGGTAGCACTTGATCAGAAATGCCCAGTTTTTGGCCCAGATTTATAGCGGCATTGTCGATTTCTTCGATAATCTCCTGGTCATCCAGCTTCGAGCAAAAGGGATGGCTGTAGGTATGCAGGCCAACCGTGTTTCCAGCCTGTAGCCATGCTTCCAGACCTTGCCAGGTAAAATAGGGGCGCACTTCATCCAGGTATTCTTCGATGGGCGGCATTTTGCATCGTTGCCACAGTTCATCGACATACTCATCTTTTCTTTTCATCGGCCAGCTTAAAGTGGCTGCCGTTTTTTCGGCAAAGCTCGCTATTTTGAGCGGGCTGCCAATTGACTCATTAAAGTCGTTAAACTCATTTACGAAAGTGTCCAAGCCCCGATGATGATAAATAACATTGAGTTTATGCTGCCACATTAAGTGTTTGTTATCGATGCACGCGGAAGTAACGAATGTTGTTGCTGGAATTGCCAATTCTGCAAGCACAGTACTGGCGCCGGCAGCGTGCAGATCAAATCCGTCATCAAATGTAAGCGAAATGAGCGGCTTTTTTATGGTGCCGTGTTCCTGGCTCTCGTTATAGCGCAACATGTCTGCCAGAGGCACAAATTCAAAACGTTTCTTCAGAATGGTTAAATCACTACGAAACCTTTCCAGTGTTGCGCCTTCGTCCAGATAGTAATCCTTCTTATGCTTTGCGCCTATTCTATGATAATGCACTATGTTCGACCGATTCTTAAAAAAATCACCCATAAGTGCGTGAATGTTTGAGGCTCTAATAAACCAGCCAGCACCTCTTTGTATTAAGGGTTTCCACGTTGACATAAAAAATGTGCCTAAATTGTAAAAGTGAAAAAATGCTTATCCGAGTTCTTGGTTTGAAAAAGCTTCACATTATGCTTAAAGGGATAGCCCCTGAACTATTGCTTAAAGATGCGCCGAGTTAGACTTCGAATAGTCTTGTTTCGGTTTTACGCACTGATCGCCCAGATTAAAACAATCAAATACCACCTACCTAATCATTACAAAAAATCACAAGATTGTATGATCTATGTCGCTCATTTTCAAAATGTTCCACCAACCCTGATTTCAGAAACAATCTGTCAAGCAACGATCAATCAGTCAATTGCATTTGTCGAAGCCTTACGCCAACTTGAACACGGCATCTAAATCCCCGATTGCTTTGAGATGAGAATTAAAACGAGAAGCGATGAGGCTTTATGGCGAGATTTGTTACAAATCCATCGTTCTCAACTCAAAAAAACTATTGATAAAATGTTAATAAATCTTAATTATACTAATAGAATTATTTATAAAATATGATAGCATATTAGTACTCTATTTGTTTACAGTTTGTTAACTAAAAAATAGAGTTTAGATAGATTATCTATGTTGCAACTTCTATTTTTGCAACAACATTGCAAATCGACTTGTCGATTTAGTTGGCAATTTAATATTACTGAGCTGCCAAGGACTTTAAGGCCGCCATGCCACTGTAGAACTCATAAAGTCTAAAAGACAGGCTTTATGAAACAGGCATCCAGGTTTCTTTGCAATTTCCGGCAGTGCTACGCCGCACTACTGAAGAAATGGCGCTATACATCTTTTCATTTGCGGTAAGACCTCCACCAGACCGCTAGTTCTCGAATTAGCTAACATTTTAAGGAAAACAATATGAGAATCTACAATGAGCGAAAAAGGGTATTGGTCACAGGCGGCGCCGGCTTTTTAGGTTCGCACTTAATAGATCGCTTGCTTGACCAGGGACATGAGGTGCTTTGTGTCGATAACTTGTTTACTGGCAGCAAACGGAATATTGATCACTTGCACAGTCATAATCGTTTTGAATTCATGCGTCATGACGTGACTTTTCCACTTTACATCGAAGTGGATGAAATCTGGAATCTGGCCTGTCCGGCTTCACCTATTCACTATCAACACGATCCCGTACAAACAACCAAGACTTCGGTTCACGGTGCTATTAACATGCTAGGGCTGGCGAAACGACTAAACTGTCGTATTTTTCAAGCATCCACCAGCGAAGTGTATGGCGATCCAAACATACATCCTCAAACTGAAAGTTATTGGGGCAATGTCAATACCGTCGGTCCAAGATCCTGCTATGACGAAGGCAAGCGCTGTGCGGAAACTTTATTTTTTGATTACTACAGACAACATAATCTGGATATAAAAGTAGCGCGCATTTTTAATACTTATGGCACGCGCATGCACCCGAATGATGGTCGGGTAGTTTCAAATTTCATCGTTCAAGCTTTAAAGGGCGATCCGATCACTATATATGGTGATGGACAGCAAACTCGATCTTTCTGTTATGTAGACGATTTAATTGATGGCTTTATAAAATTAATGAGCACCGATCATGGCTTTACCGGACCGATTAATCTAGGCAATCCCAATGAATTTACCATACGTGAGTTGGGCGAACAGATCATTGATTTGACTGGTTCAGCTTCGAAACTGGTCTTTCACCCGCTGCCGGTTGACGACCCTATGCAGCGTTGCCCGGATATTTCAAAAGCGAAGGAGCACCTCAATTGGGAACCAAAAATCCAGTTACGAGAAGGGCTTTCTCACACTATTCGTTATTTTGACAAGCTCATTTCAGAGCAAAAATAAGCCCAAGTCCAACGTGTTAAAGTTAGAAATCAACAAGACCCGATCACTCAAGTAACTGGGCAACAAGCTGGCATTGGCTTATCCGTTTACCGAATAAGCCAATGCCAGCTTAACCAGCCCGTTAAATGCGCTTATAGATGAATTCCGGCGTGTAGAAGCGCCGTTTATTCAAAACGATACCCAACAGGTTTCCACTATTTCTAATAATTTTTTGTTTTACATTGTCCACAACTTGCCAGCGGGTATTTTCCGCCTCTACGACCAGGACAACGCCATCAACACAAGCAGATAGAGTAATTCCTTCTGACGACTTAGATGCGGATACAGAATCTATGATGACAAGATCGAATTTCTTTTTTAGTTTATCGATATGTTCTTTAAAGTCGTAGGCATTCACCAACCGCTTCGTTAATTGCGAATCCGGAAGAACGCGGCTAATGGAGATATTGACTACCTTGGCTTTGTGGGTAGTATCATCAGCCGGCTGATCATGCACAGGTATTTCTTCCTGGTCAGGCTTGGGTTTGATCACAAAATAGATATGTTGACTGGGATTACTGGCATTAGCATTTAGAATCAGTACGGACTGGTTAAATCGGGTAACTGCGGTACTGGCAAAATAACGAACTATAGTGGAAGTTCCTTCGCCTTCCTGGGCGCTGATAAACTGTAGGGCGCGACTTTGCGTCCCAGGCAGCGCTTGCTCAATACTTCGGTATAGCTCGACCATCTCTTCCTCCATGACCAAACTCTTGGGTACTGAATGTCTGGTAGCCACAGAAGTGGACGAGGACAGATCAATTGAATCATTCTGAGCGTGCCCGGTTTGGTTTGAGTGGGTATTTGCGAGCATTGTTGAAATCCTCATTTAGCTTTCTTCGTGGTAGGAGCTTCATACATAACGTATTCCGGTTTGTAAAAACGCAGTGCGGAAAACTGTTAATTGGGCGGTAACTGACGCTCGTATGATTTTGTTAGTTGTTTGTAAGGCACAGAAACCAGTACTGGCAAACCAAGCTGTTTCTCGGCATTGCGAGGCGTTGACAGACCCGGCGATAAATATTCGGTAAAAAAGGCAAAACCAAGGCCGGAAATTGCGCCCAACAAGGCACCGAGGAGCAAATTGATAAGTTTTCTCGGTTTAATGGGGATTGCCGGAGCGGTTGCGGCATTGATAACGCTGATGTTGGCCATTTTTTGCTGGTTCATGTCATCAGAAATCCGAGCCTCCTCGGCTTTGGCAAGAAAAGATAGATAATTTCTTTCATTAGCCGCCTTATCACGTTGCAGGGTTTCAAGTTCTCTCTCCGCCCGATCAAGGGTTGAGATTAATTTGTCTAAGCGGCTTAACTGGCTGTCATAGGCGGAGATTTTAGCCTCCTGAGCCACAAGTTCCGTAGTCGCCAGATTCAGATCCTTTTCGAGGGCTTGATATACCGGATTGCCTGCTTTGACTTTATTGGCGATATCAGCTTCCTGTTCGTACAGGAATTTTTGTACGAGTTGAATTTGCCCGCGAAGATTGATAATCAGCAAATTATGTTCATCATACTTTAGTAATAGCTCTTTTTCTTGCAGTTGAAAATTGAGTAGCTTGGATCGCGCATCGACGATAATTTTATCTCGTTCCGTAGGCGTGTATGAGGCCGAATTTTTACCTGCGCTCTTAAGCTGGTTTTTTAAGGAAAATATTCGTTGGCGTAACTCACTAACAGCTGTCTGAGCGTTGTTGTGATAGGTTTCAAGTCCCACTCGCTGCTCAAGCAGAAGGCTTCTTTGTTTATCGATTGAGGAGATTTGATTGCGTTGCTTGAAGCTCTCAAGTTCGGCTTCTGATGTCTCTAACTTTTTCGCATAAAGAGCGAGTTGAGTTTCTAAAAAAGATGAATTGGGATCACTGAACAACTGTAAGTGCTTTTCTTTGTAACTATCAACCAGCAGGTTAACCGCTTTGGCCGCCATTTTCGGGTCTTCGTGCCGAAAAGCGACTTCTATGACATTCGACTTCTTGACCCCCTCCACCTGAAGGTTTTTTTGAAACTTTATGACTGCGGCTTGAATAGGGGAGAGTTTAGCTGGTGGATGCTCGGTCAGATTGGGGTAGATATTCTCGACTTTTAGCAGAGTGACCACTTTTTCGATCAGCTCCGGGTTTGTCAATATGCCAATCTCGGAATTCTCAATCTCTTCCTGGGCGATGAGCGGCTGCGGTGCGGATTGCTTGGAATCGCCGATGTCAGGATTGCTGATATATTCCCGCCCAAATTTGACCAGTAGGCTTGACTTGGCTTCGTAAACGGGCGAGGCAAGATAACTTAACAGAATAGCAATGGATACAGACGTTAAGAAAACAGTCAATATTTTATATTGATGTTTAAATAAAACACTTAAGAAGTTTTTCAGGTTTTCAGTGTCTTGATCCATGTCATTCAGCTGTAGTAGTGATTAATTTACCAACCAAGTTTTTAGTAATCTGTATGATTGTTAATTATTATTGATATATAATAGTATGTCAATTGATTTTAATCTTTATCAATATCTCTATCGCTGTAACGATTGAGCTGAATTAGTGCTTTCCAGCACCGGAAATACCGATAGTTTTAAGATCGAAACATGGAATCAATTTGCGGTGTTATTAAACATAGTTATCAGGCTTTCCTTCACAATCGTATAAAACTTTTGCATTCTAAACCGGCGAAATTAATGATGAATTTTCATAAAAAAAGACTAAATATCAAAGTTTTTCTATGGCTTGCGATACTGACAATCAGCACTGTGGGATGCAACATTCAGCAGCGCATTGCTCCAGATGAGATGCCGTTTGCATCATTGCCCGCCGCCAATAAACAACCGATGGCCTATTTAATTCACCCTGGCGACCAGCTGGATATTCGGTTTTTCTATAATCCCGAATTGAATGTGGCGCTTCCGGTCCGACCTGACGGCAAAGTTTCGCTACTGATGATTGGCGAGATTACAGCCGCAGGTTTGCAGCCATCCGAACTGGAGGCGCAATTAAAAGTAAAGTATAAAAACCAATTACGGGAACCCATGGTTACCGTCATGGTTAAAAGCTTTGCCGGTCAGCAAGTTTTTGTCGATGGCGAGGTGGAACATCCCGGGCCAATTGAAATCACATCCGATTTAACAGCCTGGGAAGCTATCATTAAAGCCGGTGGCTTCAAGGATAGCGCAAGTCGCGACAGCGTGATCGTAATGCGAATAAACGGCAATAATCAAATCACGCCCTACCGCCTTGATTTAAAATCAGACTCTTTAAACCAGCCTCAAGTTGTTATGCAGCTACAAGGACATGACGTCATTTACGTCCCTAAAACATGGATTGCCGAGGCGGATAAGTTTTCTGAACAATACATAGAAAAGCTGCTGTTATTCAAAGGCTGGTACATCAATTTATCGCCTATCAGCCCGGTGCTGAAATAAGTATGCTTTCCAAAAGCGGCTTCATTTGTGGGATTCAACTCAAGTTAACGCCCGGTGACGGGCTTTAATATCAGCGCTCATGAAACACCCGCAATGGCAATGCAATCGTCGGACTTTTCTAAAAACCTCATTGAATCTGGCCGGGTTTGCGTCGCTTGATTTTTTATCCCCGCAAAAACTGTTTGCGACGACTGATTATGCAGCGACCTTTGCAGATAAAAACCCTCTTCGGGAACGAGCTGCCCGAAGCGGATTGATATATGGCGCCGCAAGCGGCTGGGAATATCTGCATGACAAGAAATTCGCCATTGCTTTTGCCCAAGAGTGCGGCATTCTGGTTCCGGAATCCGAGCTGAAATGGGCGGCGATTCGGCCGAGTGCAAACAGTTTTAATTTTTCCGGAGCCGACTGGTTGCTGGAATTCGCTCGTAGTAAGAACATGCTCTTTCGCGGACACACATTGGTCTGGCACGATGCCTTACCGGCCTGGTTTCGTTCAACAGTGAGGAGTGAAAATGCAGCGAGCACCTTACAATCGCACATTGCCACTGTGGCAGGACGCTATGCAGGAAAAATGCACTCTTGGGATGTCGTCAATGAAGCCGTCTTTCCACCCGATAATCAGGCTAACGGCTTGCGAAACTCTCCTTGGCTGAAGTTGTTGGGTCCAAATTACATAGACATGGCGTTCCGTGAAACGGCTAAAGCCGATCCAAGTGCGTTGCTGGTGCTAAATCAGGATCGTTTAGAGTATGACTCGGCACTTGGCGACCAATGCCGAAAAGCTACCCTGGCTCTACTACAGCGGTTGGTGTCATCGGGTGTTCCTGTCCATGCGCTAGGCATAGAATCCCATTTAGGTTTAAGCGCCGGCCACTTTAATGCCAAAAAATTTAAAGTCTTTCTAAGCGAAGTAGACAAGCTGGGTCTTAAAATCCTGATTACTGAGCTGGATGCGGTAGATGATCATTTCCTAAGCAACCAACGCATTCGTGACCTCATGGTGCAGCGCAAATATGACGAGTTTCTTTCTGTTGTTGTGCAGGAGCCTAGTGTTATCGCGGTATTAACCTGGGGCTTGAGTGATAAATATACCTGGCTGGAAACTGAGCGGCCACGGGCCGATAAAGCGTTGGTTCGCCCTTTGCCGCTGGATAGAAACGGTAACCGTAAACTGGTGTGGGGGAGCTTGGCGCAGGCTTTTGATGACAGAGCGAAACTAGGGTTCAACCAAAATCCTGGCCTCCCGATTAAATAGACAAAGCATTCAACAGCATCATCTGCTGGTTGTCTATGCTAAGCAATGCATTATTAATAATAAAAACGTCTTTTTTCCAAGCCCGGCGCAACTGGATAAGTAGCCAAGAAATACGCCGACAAGTTACTTGCTCGGCGCTGCTCACATATCTTATATAGTATCAATAAAAACCAATAATAATAACAATCATTATTAATTACAAATCAAAACAATTAATGATTTATTAAATAGTTTTTTATCTGTTATTATTGACAACAATTGATTAACATCTATCTATGTAACAACAAAGTTAATAGGCGTATCTGGGCGGTTATGAGCTTGTGAGCAAACTTTTATCTGAACTGACGGTTAATTGAGTTTGTATTCAGATTGTATCAACGCCTAATTTACCAACACTTTTACATTTAAATTAAAAAGTGATGTTGCCTGTCTCAATTCATTATTAAAAGGTAAAGGCAGTGCTAATTGAATATGACATAGATAATTTTGGAAATTAATGTTTAAGCCTTTTGGTTTTAACGGATTAGATCGGTTGGGTGATGTATCGAGCGATATAAGTTAAATTGGATCACTGACTTAGGAATAAAAGGTGAATGTGATGGACTACATCGAATAAGTCTTACAAAAGTCATCATCGCTGGTTGAAAATAGCCATGTGACGGCTATCCAGGATACGACAGAATACAATTATCAAGCGCATGCGAATAATTTGAAAGAGTGAACACTCATGAAAAAAATTGCCATTTGTGTCATTACCTATAAGCGACCTGAGGGCTTGTCCAACTTGCTTGCCAGCCTGAATCAGCTTAGTTTCAATAAAGTACCAAGGCCGATTTTAGAGTTGGTTGTGGTGGATAACGATACCTCAGGCAATGCGGCTCAGCTTTGCAAGGCCATTGATTTTCCAGATTACGCAGCCATCAAATGTGTTACTGAAGAACGACGAGGCATCTCCTATGCACGAAATACTGCAATTGCATCCACCAGCGCCGATGTTGATTTTATAGCCTTTATTGACGACGACGAAATCGCGGACCCCGCTTGGCTGGATGAATTATTGCATGCTGAAAAGGTACACGATGCTGACGTGGTAACCGGTTGCGTGCTCTCCCATTTCACAGACGAAATGCCGGACTGGATCAGGCGAGGAGCGTTTTTTGACCGGGAACGCTATGTCACAGGCCAGCCGCTGACTTGGGCAAGAACGGGTAACGTGTTGATTCGTAAATCTATTTTTGATTTTCTAGGTATGTTCGATGAGCGTTTTTCCCTGTCCGGGGGCGAGGATACTCACTTCTTTATGCGGGTTAACCTTGCTGGCTACAAGATTGTTTGGTCAGATGAATCTGTCGTCAGCGAATTAGTCCCGGCAACCCGAATAAATGCCCAATGGATTCTAAAACGTGCCTTCCGTACGGGTAGTAATTTCATTCTCTGTTGCAAGGATCTTTACTCGCCTTTGGAGGCTGGCATCTGGACGATACGAGGTTTCATTAGGATTAGCAAGGGGTTGTTGACGATCCCGTTTGTAGCCATTTTGGGTCGTCATCGCATTATTTATGCGTTGCAAACCGTGTTTAATGGAGCTGGCATTGTTTCCGGCATGTTAGGTATTAAATACGAAGAATATCGCAAAACCCATGGTTGCTAACAGAGCGCAAAGCGATAACCGGCATGATAAAAAAACAAAATCCAAGTTTATCAGAAACGGAAACTTACTATGATTGAAGCCAACAATATCAGTGTCGTAATACCAACCCGAAATCGTCCCGATCTGGTTTGCCGCGCGGTGCAGAGCGCATTGGCACAAACCTTTAGCCCGTTTGAGATCATTGTCGTCATCGATGGACCTGATGAGAAAACCGGAGCTGCACTTGAACAGATCCAGGATGCCCGACTTAAGGTTCTTGCTCTGCAACAGAATGTTGGCGGCTCTGAAGCCCGAAATGTCGGGGTTAAATCAGCCTCAGGTGACTGGATTGCTTTCCTGGATGACGATGATGAATGGTATCCGGAAAAATTAGCCAAACAAGTTGAATTTGCCGCTAACCTAAATAATCCGTTTCCAGTAATATCCTGTCGCTTTCTCGCCAAAACCCCTAATGCGACCTATATCTGGCCAAAAAACATACCCAATGCCGCAGAACCGATCAGCGAATATCTTTTTGTCAGAAATTCCTTTTTTCAAGGCGAAGGCTACCTGGCCACCCCAACTTTACTGATAAAAAAACAACTGCTGGACAACGTGCCATTTCGTAGCAGTTTAAAGAAACATCAGGATTGGGACTGGGTTATCAGGGTGGCAGGCATGCCCGGGGTTTCATTTGAGATGGTGCCGGAAGTGTTAGTGGCTTGTTATATGGAAGAAGCCCGATTCGGCATCAGTTCCAGAAGTATGTGGCAGTTTTCCCTGGATTGGATTAAGGAATGCCGCCAATTGGTTACCCCAAAAGCTTATGCCGGTTTTGTTGCTACACAGATCGTGCCGCAAGCTGCCAATCAAGGCGATTGGAGAGCTTTTGCACCGTTGCTGGTGGAAATGTTTCGCTACGGACAGCCGCGACTGATCGACTTTTTACAGTTTATGGGCATGTGGTGTATTCCGCAGCCTTTGCGCCGAAGCATTCGTGGCGTTTTAAGAAAACAGGCGAGTTAATCATCGTCAGATATAAGCACCAGTATTCACTTTTTGGATGTAAATTTAAGCATGTCAAATTTGACCATCGGGCTACCCGTTTACAATGCAATGCCTTATTTGCCGGAGACAATCGAGAGCTTATTGTCTCAGGATGATAGTGACTACAAGATTTTAGTCATCAATGACGGCTCCACGGATGATAGTGCCGACTATCTCAGTACCATAAAAGACCCAAGAGTAAGGGTTGTGCATCAAGACAACAAAGGTTTAACCTTTACCTTGAACCGAATGTTGCACGAGTGCGAAACACCCTGGTTACTTCGCCACGATGCGGATGACATAGCCTATCCCAATCGGATCAGTCTAAATAAAGAATGTATAGATAAATACCCCGATGCCGGCATGTTTTACACACTCGCACGGTATTACAGCAATCACAAAAGCTTCGGCACGTTTAGAACCACTGCAGCTTCGCCTAAGGTATTGCGCAATCTCACCCGATCCGGTTATCTACTCGCCGTTTGCCATCCGGCAGTAACCCTGAATGTGCAAAAAGCGCTTTCTGCTGGGGGATACCGGTTTAATCTGCACATTGAGGATGTCGACTTATGGTGGCGGATGGCACTGGAATATGATTTGGTTCATATTGCCGAATATACCGTTGGCGTTCGCCATAATATTTCCAGTACATCAAGTAAAAACATCCAGCATCAATCTATCAATGCGCTGTATGTGCAATACCTGCTGCTCTCGCAATTATGGGGACTCAATCCGCTGCAATATGAACAGATAACACCTAAACTCGCGGCTTTGCAGAACAAAAAAGAATTGCGTTTTAGAGAGCATATTCGGCAGGCCAATATGCTCGCGGGTGACAAAGCATTTATCAAAGCGGCATTCCATATCGGCCAATCGGTGATAGCCTCGCCGCAACATTTTACCAAACGCGTCGCCTATGAGTTGGGAAGTCAGCAAATTGCTGTAAACGGCGTGGATCCTAAACTATTCGCCGCACTTTCAGACACACTCTGGCCATAACAATGATAGAAACTACCGCTAAGACTATCGAAATAAAACCATTGGGAGTACATTTTCATCAGCTCACGCTAGCTGAACTCTGTGGTTTTATTGATAGGACAATTACCAATAAAGAAAAGCAGATAATAGCCAATCATAACTTGCACAGCTTATATACCTATCAACACGATGAGCGCATGCGTGCTTTCTACGCCAAATCCGCCCGCATTGTCATTGACGGCATGCCTTTAATCTGGCTGGGTAAAATGTTTGGTTATCCGCTACAGCGAGAGAACAGAATGACGCACCTGGATTGGATTCCGCCCCTGCTGACCCTGGCATCAGAAAAGGGCTGGCGGGTTTTTTATCTGGGTTCTGCGCCCGGTGTGGCGGAACTGGGTGCCCAAGAATGGCGATCCCGACATGCCGGACTGCAAATACGTACTATGCACGGTTATTTCGATGTCAAACATGACAGCCCGGAAAACCGGCAGCTTATTACCGAGATAAATAGCTATCGCCCACAAATACTCATGGTTGGCATGGGCATGCCCAGGCAGGAGGGCTGGATTGTCGAAAATCTACCCGAACTGAATGCTAACATCATCCTCAATGTCGGCGCGTTGATTGATTATAGTGCCGGCGCAATTCCTACGCCTCCGCGCTGGCTGGGCTCGCTGGGTCTTGAGTGGCTATATCGCCTGGCTGCCGAGCCAAAGCGTCTGGGGCGACGCTACTTAATGGAACCGTGGTTTTTACTTTGGACCATGTTGGTTTATTATCTCAAAAGGGCTCCTGCCCAATAAACAAGGTATTGCCGCAAAGTTAGCCTTTCTGAGTTAGGATTTAAGAGCATCTCTAAAACCTCATCAATTGCATGAGCTGTTTGGCGATAAGCAAACCCGCTGAAATGAGAAAAATACAGCAGGCCACCTTCACGATAAAACCACGCCAACCGGGATTATTCACTTTCTAAAATGAAGCCGCCCAACTGACTATAAAGGGGGGCAGGTTAGTCAGATTAAAAGCTTGTATAAACAGGGGGCTTTCGGCCTTTAACTTTGTGCCAAAAAGGAAAGAAAAAGCCCAACTCTTCGATGTGGTGCTAATTTTAAAGATATTGTTACTCCAAGTAACACCATCACTTATCCGATGATGGCATTGAATATCAACGCCGTAATTGCATTAGCTTCATACTTAAGCCATCGCCTAAGCCCCACTGCGACTAATCTGAATAGACCATTGGCTTAACAAGTGGAAAAAGTGATGTGATGAGGATGCGCGTAATCGGTATACTGCATTATTGTTATCCTTAAGTTAATTAATAGTCATACTTTATGGCGTATACAGTTGAAGTTTTAGGCAGCATGCTGGCTATCAATCCGCAAAGTTGGGATGCGCTTATTGGCGACATGCCTTTGCTAAGCCATGCGTTTTTATCAGCTTTTGAAAGCTCCGGCTCGGTAGGTAAAGGCACAGGTTGGCAGCCGTGCCCAATGGTGGTCTATGAAAACGGAGAATTGGTAGCTGCCATGCCGTTGTATTTTAAAAGTCACTCATACGGCGAATACGTATTTGATTGGGCGTGGGCAGATGCGTATTTGCGCAACGGCCTTAAATACTACCCCAAACTACTTTCAGCCATTCCATTTACGCCGATTACCAGTGAGCGCTTGTTAGTAAAAGCCACCTCGAATGCTGCAGAGCTTAAAAAAGCACTGTTAACGGGTCTGGCGAAACTCATGCAAAAACATCAGCTATCGTCAATTCACATTAATTTTCCGGATGATGCGTGCGCGGCGACGTTAAAACAAGCCGGTTGGTTGCAACGGCAGGGCGTGCAATTTCGGTGGGAGAATCATCATTTTGCCGATTTTGATGCCTTTTTAAGCACCTTAAGCCATGATAAACGTAAAAAAATCCGCCAAGAGCGCAACAAAATCAAGGCGGCCGGTGTTACATGCCAACGAATTAAAGGCGCTGATATTACCCCGGAACACTGGCAGTTTTTTTACCAATGTTATGAAAATACCTATCGCGAACATCAATCAACCCCGTACCTAACCCCCGTGTTTTTCAAGCAGATAGGGCAAGCCATGCCTGATAATGTGCTGTTAATTGTGGCCAGCATTAACGACAAGCCGATTGCCGCTGCATTAAACATTTATCATCAAGCCGCCTTGTATGGCCGCTATTGGGGATCATTGCAATATGTACCAAATCTGCATTTTGAGCTTTGTTATTATCAGGCCCAAGAGTTTTGTATTGCAGAAAATATCCGGTTTTTTGAAGGCGGCGCACAGGGCGAACATAAACTAGCGCGAGGATTTAAACCCAGACCAACCTGCTCATTCCATCAAATCGCGCACCCGGATTTTAAGTTAGCCATTGCAGATTTTGTGCAAAAGGAATCGCAAAGTGTTGCAGTGTATACCAGTGAATTGGAAGAACGTGCACCGTTTAAGGCTGCGTTTAAATGATTTCAGAAAAATCCTGATTACTGCCTAACTTCTGCTGAATCCACCGCGATAATTTACTATTCAAAATGTAGGTGCGATTAGCTTGCGTAATCGCACATTTCGAAGCCTGCATGCCTCCGATAACGGTGCGCAAATTGGAGCTACGTGGGCTGATTCCGATCAAAGGCTTTTCTGACGAGGCGTTACAAGGTGAATGGAACGGTTATAGGTCTTCGCGCTTGAATAAGCAGTATCGACTTATCTACCAAACGAACATGAATGAGGCGTTTGTTCAAGTTGAAAAAATAACCCCCAATGACTATCAGAGAAAATAATATGAATGAATACCAAATCGCTAAAAAACGAATTGATATCTCTGTTGGTGAATCAGTCAAAATTATTCGTGAACTCCAAAAGTTAACCCAAAATCAATTAGCTGAGCTTACAGGCATTCCCCAATCTACTATTTCGGCAATTGAGCATGACAAAGCGAGTAGCCCGTATGGAGCTTGCGGAATACGGGCATCGAAGCCATATAGCCCATTTCCGCCAATAACATATCAGGAATGGAAAACAAGGGTGATACGAAGTCCCGGATTCCGTTGCACTCCATCCAGACTACTCGCTGCTGAATCCACCGCGATAATTTACTATTCAAAATGTAGGTGCGATTAGCTTGCTAGAGCGTGCAAAAATTTTAGCTAAAGCTCTAAAATGCCATCCTGCTGTATTGGTTTTCCCCGGATGGGATGTTGAAAACGCAGCTTGAGGAAAATTTCGCAAGATTTAAGCCCAACGAGTCGGTCGAGCAAAAAGATGGCAACCAGTCGTGAGGTTCAGAGTGATGCGCTTCGTGCCTCAGCACATCCTACACAATACGCAATTTGTTCTGCGCATCTAACCGCGTTAATCGAACTTACGGACCTATTTGTTGAATAGCCGCTTAAAATAGATTGTTAATTTTAAAAAATAGCAATCTTATCAATACGTTGATTACAAATAAAGAATTATGCTGAATAGTAAAAAATTTATTACTTTTACCTAGGATATATAGATCATGACCCATATTGATGAACATTTAAGTGTTACAACTTACCTGAAGGATACAGCTAAAACAGTCGATGGATTGGCTTGGATCATTGTCAGTGCAGCAAGTATTTTTTGCCTATTGGATATTTTATTCGGAACCAATTTTATTCCACTTAGAGATATTGACAAACCGAGCAAAGCAATAACGCTACTGCTATCAACTCCAATACTCGTGTTTACAATTTTAATTAGGTCACGCCAATTTCCCAGTAGCGATAACAATTTTTCTTCTTTATTTCGAGCAGTCTTGTGTATCGTCGCGTTCTTTATAATTAATTTTTAGGTGGGTATTGTGAGCATTTTGAAAGGATTAGCCTAGTAGGGTGGGCAACGCTTTTCTGCCCACCAAATCAATGCACAATGATAACGGTGGGCAAAAAAGCCTCCCCATCCTGCCTTTAGACAATCAAGGCCATTAATGTGCGCTTCCAAGATTGATACGCCCCGTACCTCGGCTGCGTCCTATGTTTTGTGCATCTAACCGCGCTGTTTCTTTGCCACTATCGCTAACCAGGGCTGCTCATGTCTAGGCTTGCCTTGTGGTCGATAATAATGATCAATCACTGTAAATCCTGCCAGCTCTAAAAATGCCTTGCTGGATTCAAATTCCATATAGGTTCCGTAGCGGTTTCCAGACCAGCCTTCGCTAGCGCCGCGTGGGTTGGAAAAAAACAGGATGCCGTCTGGTCTTAATGCGGCGTGTAAATCACTAAGCACTTTGGGTAGTTTTTGGCTGGGTACATGAAACAAGGATGCGTTTGCAAAAATGCCATCGAAGGCTTGTTCCGCTAGGTCCAGACTGAGAAATTTCTGATGCAGAATTTGGCAGCCAGTGTATTGACGAGCCATTGCACAAAAAATTTCGCTGCCGTCAAGACCTGTGGGGTTATGGCCTAATGACTGAAAATACTTAACATCCCGTCCCGGGCCGCAGCCAAAATCCAAAATATCCAGTTTTTGGTCTGTTGGAAATGGCGCTAAAAATGCCGCATAATTTTGAGCTACGTCATGGTCTTTTGTGCCATCCCAAAACGCGTCAGCATTCTGGCTGTAGTGTTGCAGGGTGATAGCCTGGATTTCATCCAGTTTTTCAATTTCTTCTGCCATTGCCGTTAAGTCCTATACGCAAAATGTTTCAATCTCACCAGTGCTCAGTTTAACCAGACAACCGGCCTGTATGCCATAAATTCGATCAACCAGTGCCAGACTGGCCGGTTTATGGGTTGATAGGATAACCGTTTTATCTTTGGTAAACCGCATCAATGCCGTTAGCACTTCTTGTTCGGTTTGGGCATCTAATCCCTCAGTCGGTTCGTCTAATATCCATATGGGTGCATTTTTTAGATATAACCTTGCCAGTGTTAACCTGCGCGCCTCACCGCCAGAAATTTTTACACCGTTTTCGCCTATCCAGGTTTCCAAGCCATTGGGCAGTTTTTGTACAAGTTCAGCTAAACCGGATTCTTGTAGGGCGACTAGCAGCTCCGCGCTTGTGGCATCGGGTTTTGCGATGAGTAAATTGTCTTTTATGCTGGCCGCAAATAATTGGTTTCGTTGGCTCATAAAGCCAATGCAGGCTAATAAATCGTCAGTTTGATAGTTTTTAATGGCTTGATGGTTTAATACGATTTCGCCTTGCACCGGATCAAAATAACGCAGCAGTAAGTGTAAAAATGTTGATTTACCAATGCCGCTGGCACCAACCAAGCCTATTTTATCGCCATAAGGGATGTCGAGGGTGACGTTATTTAGCACCCAGTTCGATTCCGTTGAATATCTAAAGCTAACATCGTTAATTTGCAAATTATAACCGGCCGGTTTTTCGATGGCTTTTTGGGGTTCTAAGATTGACGGTGCTGTTTGGCTAATCTGCCGAATACGCTGTGCTGCGGTTTGGATTTTGGTAAAAGCCTGGATGGCTAAGGGTAGGGTTTGCACAAGTTCAAATGAGGCCAGTACGCAAAATATAACGATGGCCACATCGGTGTGGCTTAGCTGTTTGTTGTTAAATAATAGCGCGGCAATCACCAAAATAACCAGCCATGACAGCTGGGATAGAAATTGTGTGAAAGCAGCGGATAAGGCAGTTAGCTGGTTAATGGAACGCTGGTTATTGATCAGCCGGTTTGAGCATTCGGTCAGCAACTGGCTGGATTTTTCATAGGCTTGATAGGCTAATAAATCATACAAACCTTGCAGCATATCAATCTGACGGATACGGAAATTGCTGGCCAGCGTAAGTTGGCTTTGCCATTTATCCATAGCTAACCAGCTAAAAATCCACGGAATGCACACTGAGGTAATCAGTAGCATGACCAAATTTGTCCCGCCAAGCGCTGTTGAATAACTGCACAAAAATACCGTAATCAGAAGCATGCCGGTAAACGCCACGAATATGGGCGCGCTAATGCGTAGATATAACGCATCCAGCGCATCTATGTCAGAAGTTATGCGCGAGAGCAAATCAGCACTGCGCCAGAGCGCCAAGCGGCCAGGTGTTAATGGAATTAATGATTGAAAAAACCAGCTGCGGATATTGGCTAATACTCGAAAAGTGGCTTCGTGGGTTAATAAGCGTTCTGTATAGCGGCTTAAAGTACGGGTAATGGCTAAGGCCCGAATTTGCGCGGCCGGAAGCATAAAGTTAAAGGCTAAGGCATCGCCTAAACCGGCAATCGCGGATGATGTGATAAACCAACCAGATAAGGTAAGTAGCGCAATCGAGGCAAAGCTGCTCAGTAAAGACAGCAGCAAGCCGGATGCACACCACCAGCGCTGGCTTGCAAATAATTTAAAGAAGAAAACCAGATCAGTCATTAAAGTAACCGGCCTTGCTGCAATACCAGTTGTCTGTCCATGCGTGCAATCACTTCGGCATCATGGCTGGCGATGATGACGGTTTTATCTTTAAATAAGGTAGTAATGGTATCCAGGAGCAGTATTTTATTGGCAGCATCCAGGCTGGCTGTGGGTTCATCCAATAACACAATATCGGTGTTTTTTAAAAATACTCGGGCTAACAATATGCGTTGCACCTGTCCGCCGGACAGGCCAAAGCCGCGTTCGCCGATTTGGGTTTGCAGGCCGTTGGGTAGATGCTCGCTAAATTCGCTTACGCCAGCGGCTTGTGCGGCAGCGGTAATTTCTAAGGTGCTGGCGAGTGGATTGCCTAAGGTTATGTTGTCGACAATACTGCCGCAAAAAATATGCGCTTGTTGTCCACCCCAGGCAATGGCTTGCGTTGCCAGTGCTTGTGTTAGTGGTTGGCCGTTTAAATAGATTTGTCCGGTGCTGGCGCTTTCAAAGCCTAATAGTAAATGACACAGCGTGGATTTTCCCGCGCCGGATGCGCCCACCAAGGCGCACTTTTCGCCACGGTTAATGGTAAAATTAATATCAGCCAGCACCGGACGCTGATCATAGCTTTTGCCAACTTGCCTAAATTCCAACAAATAATCAGATGATGATTGCTCGGTTGATATTAGTACTTGGGTTGGCGCATTGCTCAGATAGGGCAGTAATAAATCTGCTGCGCCCAGGGCGGCTGCGCGATCATGATAAAATACCGCCAACTGACGCAATGGGTTAAAAAATTCAGGTGCCAGTAACAGCACAAATAAAGCCAGGCGAAAGCTGACCTTTTCCGGTCCAAAGTGAATAAAACCCAACAGGCTTAGGCCCGTGTAGACCGCCACTAATGCCACGGCTACGGCACTAAAAAACTCCAGAACGGCAGACGACATAAAGGCAATCCGCAACACGGACATGGTGGTTTGTCTAAAGTTGTCGGCAATGCGATTAATGTTTTCAACTTCTTGCGCCGCCTGTCCAAACAACTTTAAGGTGGGCAAACCTTGTAAGCGATCCAGAAAATACCCGCTCATACGTGACATAGCCAAAAATTGACTGCGTTGCGCTGCTGCGGCGCCCATGCCTATCAATGCCATAAAAAGCGGGACCAGTGGCGCAGTAAATAATAATATTAAACCTACCACCCAATTAAATGGCATCACAACCGCAATCATAAGCACGGGCAACACGCCTGCGATGGTTTGTTGCGGCAGATAGCGGGAAAAATAGGGTTCCAGGGCTTCAACTTGTTCCAGCGCCAAAGTAGCCAACGCTCCGCTTTGTTGTTGCTTGAGCGTGGCGGAATCCAGTTGGGCAAAACGCTGGGCTAGTTGGGCTCTGAGTTGAGTTTTAATTTTAGCACTGGCCTCAAAACCACTGGTTTGCTGCCAATACACGGCTAAGCTGCGGATTGTAAAAACGGCGCTTAAAGCGAGCAGGGGCGTCATTAGCTCTTGCCAGTTGGGCTGGTTAAACAAAATGCTGTCCAACAGAAAGGCAAAAAGCGCCGCTTGCGCCATGATACCCAGGCCGTTAATAATGCCTGCAGTGCTAGCCAGCAGCAACGTTGACCGAACGGTTTTAGTTTGGCTTTTTAACCACTGCGCACAAATTTTTTCCCGATTTTTGTGTTCATCAAAATAACGCTGGTTTTCCGCTTCTGTTAAGTGCATAAAACCGTTACTGTTTTCATTGGTGCATCATGTGATGAGCATGTCCCGGCATTGCATGTCGGGCATGATCGCTTAACTGCGCATCAAAATACTGGTGCAATGCGGCAATCAATTCCGGCTTGGTGCTGGTGTAGTCAATTTGACCGCCATCCGGTAAATCGGCATAGCTGATTTGTAATTGATTGGGTTGCGCCTTACGTAACAGTGCCAATCCAGGCATATCTTGCCCATGAATTTTAGCCGGATTAGAAAAATCCCCGTGCGAAAATTCTTGAGCAATTTTGGCTAAATGTGTGCGAATTAACTGGATTTGCTTTGTGTTGGTTTTGTCTTTAACAATAACTTGTTGCACGCCACCTTGTGTGGTTTTAGTGAAAACATGCTGAGTTTGATCCAAGGCAAATGGCATGACGTGCATGCCGCGTTGCACAACTTCATCCAGTCTTGCATCGCTCGCCGGTTGCGCTAAGGCGTTGAGCGCAAACAGACTCAATAAAATGACAGCAAGTTTTTGCATAATGATTCGTCCAAATTGATCGTGGGGTCAATCCAAAACTGTGCGATGGTATGAAAGTATTCTATCAAACCAGCGCACAGTTTTTGGATGGTTATGTTTTTATGCAAATTGAGTCGCGCTAGCAGCACTGTGTGTATTAGCAAACTTAATCAATTTAATCACTATATCTGCAGTGGTTTCCGTTGTATTCCCTGATGCAGCCATAAAATCAAAAAATTCGGCGACACCGACATCGGCTTCAATGGTTAAATCCCTGGGCGCTTTGATTTGGGTAGAAAGATCATTTTTAAATCTATTCGCCAGTTCTTTCGCCTTGGTGAGCGACGAACCTGGCATGGCAATTAAAAACTCATGTTCACCAGAGCGGGAGATGATGTCGACACCACCACGCAGCTCAGATTTAAGGTAGTCGGAAACGCTACGGAAAACGGCATCAAATTCATAATCGAGCAAGTCATATTTGGTTTTAAATTGCTCCAGACTGACTACCATAACTGCAAACGGAAAACCGTTGTGTCTGGAGTTTTCAATTTTTTCACCTAAACGCGTCAGCATTGTGGGCTTAGTGATTAGCTGGGTTAAAGGATCTAAAGGAATGCGCTCCTTTTCGAGTGCGTCTTGGGCTTCAAGCCGCAATACATTAATAATCCCTAACGAACAGGCCAGCAACAGGCCTAAAATCCAGGAAAAATACCACATGGTCGGCTCCTAATAGGCGGTGTGATCGTTATGTTGAATGTGTTCCACCGTGACTTTGCCACGCATGATTTTGAAAACCCAGCTGGTGTAAGCCAAAACAATCGGTAGAAATATTAGGGTTACCAACAACATTATTTTTAACGTGCTCAAACTGGAGCTGGCATCCCAGATAGTTAAAGAGCAGTTTTTGGCAATGCTGGATGGCAATAAAAACGGGAACATGGCCACGCCTGCGGTCAAAATAACCGAGGTTAAAGTCAGTGAACTGGTGATAAAGGCCAAGCCAGGGCGATTTGCTTTCGATAACATCAGGGTAGTGAAGCCACTAACAAACGCCAGTCCAGGGATGGCCCATAAAACCGGGTAGTGACCAAAGTTATCCAGCCATAGTCCCGCTTCTTGCACCATTTTGTTCAATGGCATGGACGGCGCGTTGGATAGTACTTCTGATGTCACATGGTAACCATCAATTGCTGCTACCCAAAAACCGGCTCCAGCAAAGATAACCAAAGTAAGTATGGTGAACAATCTAACCGCTGTTTGGCTGCGCACAGCCATAATGCCTTCGGTTTTTAACTGCAAATAAACCGCGCCGTGCATGGTCAGCATGGCCACGCTTAATAATCCGGCTAATACGGAGAATGGGTTTAATAAGCCAAAAAAGCTGCCGTCATAAAAAATGCGCATGTCATTATCTAAATGAAACGGCACGCCTTTTAATAAATTGCCGAAGGCCACGCCAAAGATTAGCGCTGGGATAAATCCGCCTAAAAACAAGGCCTTGTCCCAGTTAAAACGCCATTCCTGGCTAGGTAGTTTGCTTCGATAATCAAAGCCAACTGGACGCAGCCACAATCCAAGCAATGTCAACATTAAGGCCAGATAAAAGCTCGAAAATGCCACAGCATAAGCCATCGGCCAAGCCGCAAATAATGCGCCGCCTGCGGTAATCAACCAGACTTGATTGCCTTCCCAGGTTGTGCCAACGGAATTTAAAATAACACGGCGTTCGTTATCAGTTTTGCCAATAAAGGGCAGTAAAATGCCGGTGCCCAAATCAAAACCACCCGTGATGGCAAAGCCGATTAATAATGCGCCCAGCAACGCCCACCAAATGAAGCGCATGGTTTCATAATCTAAAATCATTGTGCTGCTCCTACAATTTCAAAGTGGTAGCGGCCTTTATGCAGACTGCTTGGGCCTAGTTTTATAAATTTAAGCATCAAGGCCATTTCAATAATCAGCAGGACGGTATACACCGCTATAAACCCGCTCATACTGATATATAAATCCAGTTCGGATAGCGATGATGCACTTAAAAACGTGGGTAGGATTTCCGCGATGGTCCAGGGTTGTCTGCCAAATTCCGCCACAAACCACCCAGTCTCGCAGGCAATCCACGGTAGCGGGATCGTATACAGGCTTAGTTTTAACAACCATTCTTGCCGGCAGCTTCGGATGGAACTGGCGACAAAGCCAAAGGCGAATACCGCCAGCATCACAAAACCACAGGCCACCATGATGCGGAACGTCCAAAATAACGGAACGACTTTAGGTATGGAATATTGCACGGCGGCTTCAATTTGCTCATCCGTAGCATCAACAACTTTATCGGTATAGCGCTTTAGTAACAGTCCATATCCTAGATCAGCTTTGTAACGATTAAATTCTGCCAAAAGATTGGCATCGGTTTTGTTATCCCGCAGTTGTTGCAATAAGCCATAGGCTTTAATACCATTTCGGACCCGACCACGGTTTTTTTCTAAAATTTCAGTTAAGCCAGTGATCTTCTCATCAATAGATCGCGTGCCAATTAAGCCCAAAACCCACGGAATTTTAACCGCATAATGCGTGGTCATTGCAGCCTGATCGGGAATGCCGATTGCAGTGAATGACGCGGGTGCTTCCTCGGTGTGCCATTCAGCTTCAATTGCCGCCAGTTTGGCTTTTTGCACCTCGCCATCGGTATAACCGCTTTCATCACCTAGCACAATCACTGAGAGCGCAGCAGCCAATCCAAAACCGGCTGCGATGGTATAAGAGCGTTGTGCGAAGGCAGCATCGCGGCCTTTTAACATGTAATAGGCACTGATACCCAGCACAAATGCGGAGGCAGTGGTGTATCCGGCGGCAACCGTGTGTACAAACTTGACTTGGGCGGCCGGGTTGAATAGCAAATCAGCAAAACTGGTGATTTCCATACGCATGGTTTCATAGTTAAATTCTGCGCCAACCGGATTTTGCATCCAGCCGTTGGCGACCAGAATCCATAAAGCCGATAAATTGGTGCCCAAGGCCACCAGCCAAGTCACCATTAAGTGTTGGCCTTTGCCTAACTTGTCCCAGCCAAAGAAAAATAAGCCAACAAATGTCGATTCTAAAAAGAACGCCATCAAGCCTTCGATGGCCAGTGGGGCTCCAAAAATATCACCGACGTAATGCGAAAAATAAGACCAGTTCATACCGAACTCAAATTCCATGGTCAGACCGGTTGCTACGCCCAAGGCAAAGTTAATGCCGAACAACTTTCCCCAGAACTGGGTCATATCTTTGTAAATTTCTTTACCGGTCATAACATAAGTCGATTCCATAATGGCCAATAAAAACGACAAACCTAGCGTGAGCGGTACAAATAGAAAATGGTAAAGGGAGGTCGCGGCAAACTGCCACCGCGATAAATCCACCACGCTTTCAGAAATCATGAATGTCTCCTGGGGAAATTAAATGAACGGTTGCGCCAATAACTGGATTTAGAAAGTGAAGGGCTAGCCAATGTGTAATGCGTTTTAAAACTAGGAACAAAGGTATACAAACTGCTATCGAAGCAGTAGGGTCGCGCATGAGTTGTAATCGCAAAATTCTATAGAGCATGCACTTTAAATATAATCCATAAGATATAAAAAAAACAAAGTGCCAGCAGAGGTTGTGAATACCTTGGTCTGCTGGCTAAAAAGTGTACTAATACACTTTAGAGGGGTGTGTTGGATGATAATTTGGCTTAAAACAACCTGCACATTGTTAGTAAAGCGATATTTATGCCAAAAGTCTCTGATTATTTAACTCTATGATTTTGTTATGTATATTTTATTTTAGTACTGGCTTGTAATGTTGCATTTGCCACCAGCATGTTTCATTTGAAACATGCTGGTGCTAAAAGGGTTATCCCTATGCTTGGCGAGCTTTTTGTTTTATAAGTAGTAACAATAATCAATTGCTAATATTACTATAGATTGATAGGCTAAACATGAAATTCAGTCAGTCCGATTATTTATTCATACCTGCCGATAGATCAGGCACATAAGGCAAAGTATTTATCAATTTGGAATTGTAAATCGCTAGTTTTAAATTTGGGTTTCATGAAAAAAGTTGCTCAGGATCTGTCGGCAAAGTGTTTAGTGGCAATTGTTAGTTGGCGTGATAGCTATCGCTTACTTAGTTAACACCGATTAATTCAGGATGCTGGTTTGTCGGTGCGGCCTGGCTGTAATGTAGAAATCCTTGGGATATGTTTCAAAATCGGGTATGTGAAACATTAGTTTGTTTCAATGTTTCAATTTATATCTAGTTTATTGCTAGGATTGTTTGTATAAATTAGCTAAGTACTTGCCAATTAAGCAGAATTATTATTTGGCATAGCCATTGCTTTAACCAAAGTAAAAATAAGACTGCGTTTTTACAAATGATTTCAGCCAAACTCAAACGTAATTTTATTTTTAATAGTTAGGAATGTTTATGGAGAGTTTTACGCCGTATTCGGCATTATTGGGTGGCAGTCTAATCGGATTATCCGCAGGGTTGCTGATGCTGTTAAATGGTCGTATTGCAGGCATATCGGGCATATTTGGCGGTGCAATTGCAGTGGTTGGTGGCGACAGGTTATGGCGCTGGTTATTTATCGCTGGACTGTTACTTGGGCCAGTTATAGCTCATTTAATCGGCATTTCCTTCGTTACACCGCAGGTGAATGTTTCAATGCCGGTTGTGATAGTGGCGGGTTTGTTAGTAGGCTTTGGGACCAGTTTGGGTAGTGGTTGTACCAGTGGTCATGCCGTTTGCGGTTTGGCCAGGTTATCCCTAAGATCGGCAGCAGCAACGGGCACTTTTATGTTGGTAGCGGCGATAACCGTTTACGTAACTCGTCATTTAGTTTAGGGATAACAGTCATGGCAAAAAATTTATCAGCGTTTATTTGTGGGCTTATTTTTAGTTTGGGATTGATCATTTCCCAAATGAGCAATCCAGCAAAAGTACTCGGTTTTTTGGATGTGTTTGGATCGTGGGATCCTAGTCTGGCCCTGGTTATGGTCGGCGCATTAGCAACATTGGGTCTGGGTAATCTTTTTATTTTTAAACGGTCAGTGCCGCTGTTCGATGAGTATTTTCATAAACCTAAACATACCCAAATAGATGTCCGGTTGTTAAGTGGCGCGGCGATTTTTGGTTTGGGTTGGGGCTTGGTGGGTTTTTGTCCGGGGCCTGCTATCGTAGCGATCAGTATGGGAAGTTTGGACGCTTGGGTATTTGTTTTAGCAATGGCTGCTGGTGTTGCTTTGTTTTGGTTTTTTCAGCACAAAATCAAGTAGCAACTGGTCGGTTTTTGTTTGATTTGTCCAGCCCATTACTTTGGACAACTGTCTATTAATTGAAGGTTTTTTAATGTCAACTAACCCAAAGAGGAGTTACGCAATCTGTAATCAATTGTTCCAAAACCGGCTTGTTCGGCTATCTCCAGAGGATTATCGCTTTAGCAGCTAATAATAACGCCTAAAGCTATTTTGCTGGATATTTGGATAGTCCTAAACAGCTAACAACATTATCACTGGCCAACACTTGACCAACACACAGGAGAGTATTATGGCGCGTATTGTAGTTTTAGGTGCAGGCATTGGCGGCGTGCCAATGGCTTATGAAATGAAAGAAACCGTTGGCACAAATCATGATGTCATTGTGATTTCCGATTCCCCGACATTCCACTTTGTCCCTTCAAATCCTTGGGTACCACCCAAATGGCGTACACCGGAAGAACTTAAAATTGAGCTGGCTCCGGTCTTCAAGAAAAAAGGCATTGAGTTCATTCAAAAAGCGGCTGTAAAAGTTGATCCGGTTAATAATCAAGTGCTATTGGCCGATAGCTCCAGCGTTGCGTATGATTTTCTGATTATTGCCACTGGACCACGACTGGCTTTTGATGAAATTCCAGGCTTAGGACCAGACGGTTTTACCTCTTCGGTGTGTCATGTTGACCATGCCGCGGTTGCTGCCCAGGATTGGGAAAAGTTTATGGAAAATCCCGGGCCTATCGTTATCGGTGCAGTGCAGGGCGCCTCTTGTTATGGCCCCGCTTACGAATATTTAATGGTTTTGGAAACCGAGCTACGCCGCAGAAAAGTCCGCGATAAAGTCCCCATGACTTTTGTTACTGCCGAGCCTTATATCGGTCACTTAGGTTTAGGCGGCGTGGGCGATACCAAAGGCTTGCTGGAAAGCGCCTTACGGGATAAGTCAATTAAATGGATCACTAATGCAAAGGTCGATAAAATTGAAGCCGGCATGATGTTTGTGACTGAAGTGGATGACGATGGCAAAGACAAGAAAAAACACGAACTGCCGTTTAAACATTCCATGATGTTACCTGCGTTTACCGGTGTGGATGCCGTGCGCAATGTCGGTGTTGAAGGCTTGGTTAATCCGCGTGGTTTCGTGTTGGTTGATAATCATCAACGTAATCAAACCTTTAAAAATATCTACTCGGTGGGTGTCTGTATCGCCATTCCACCAGTGGAAAAAACCCCGTTACCGGTTGGTGCACCCAAAACCGGCTATATGATTGAGTCCATGGTAACGGCAACAGCGCATAATATTGCTGATGAACTGGCGGGTAAAGAGCCGTCCCATGTTGCTACCTGGAATGCCTTATGCCTTGCTGATTTTGGTGATTCCGGCGTGGCATTTTTAGCAAAACCACAAATTCCACCACGAAACACCACCTGGTCTGCGCAAGGCCGCTGGGTGCATCTGGCCAAAATTGGTTTTGAGAAATATTTTATGCGCAAAATCAGAAAAGGCATCAGCGAACCTTTTTACGAACGCTTAATGCTAAAACTTATTGGCGTAGTTAGATTAAAAGGTGAGTAAGATGAGTATTGATAAAATTGTCTTGGCTTTTGCCGGTAGTATGGTTTTGCTTAGTCTGGCGTTAGCTCATTACCATTCCCAGAACTGGTTGTGGCTAACTGCGTTTGTGGGCTTTAATTTACTGCAATCGTCATTCAGCGGTTTTTGCCCGTTAGCCATGATCTTAAAAAAGCTGGGCATCAAACCAGGCTGTGCGTTCTGATGGATTTAAGATTATCTCACTGGTGACAGAGCATTATGTGCAAAATGATAATACGCAACCTGTTAGTAAGTTTGGTATTTGTTGCAGGATCATCGCTTGCTGCGGCTGCTGGCCAGATTGGCAGCCCTGCAAGTTTGGAAAAAGCGACACCGAAAACGCCGGCCCAATCCTTTTCTTTAGAACAGGCGTTGGATTATGCCTTGGCAAACAATCCTGATTTGCAAATTGCCGGCGAGCGTATAAGTCAGGCGCAAGCACAGTTGGGTGAGGTGTTATCGGCCTTTTATCCACAAATAACTGCGCGGGTGGGTTACGACCATTCCAACAATCCCGCGCAAGTTTTTTCCATGATTGTGGCACAACGGGATTTTACTTCCAATTCCATACAAAACATTAACAATCCAGGTTATCGGCAAAATTTTCGTCCAGAAATTATCGGCAAGTTATCGTTGTTTCGTGGCGGGCAAGATTATCAGAACAGCCTGGCTGCAAAATCAGGCATTGCTGCTGCCGAATATGAACGATCAACCGTTCGAAATGCCTTAGCCGAAGCTGTGACAGCATCTTTTTATGCTTATTTCGCCGCTCAAGAAGCGCAAAAAGTGGCTCAGGAACAGATCACAGCGATTGCCAGTGAATTGTCGCAAACGACGCAAAGGTATAACGCCGGTACGGTGCTGAAATCGGATGTGCTTAGTCTGCAAGCTAAACAAGCCGAAGCGGAAGCGGCTGAAATCACTGCCGCAAACGGCATAGAAATCGCTAAAACCAGCATTGCCAATTTGTTGGGTTTGCCTGCGTCACAAGCTTTTAGCATTGTGGGTGCTGATTGGGATTCGCCCAAGTTGCCGTCCGCCTATGATGAATTGCTTGATTTAGCTATGGCGCAACGCCCGGAAGTTAAAGCCGCAGCCAGTCAAGTGGAAATGAGCAAGCACAAAGTCAAAAGCGAGCAGGGCGCTTATTTGCCTAGAGCGGATGCTTACGTCAGTTACGGCCAAAATAGTCAATCGCCTGGTTTTTCCAGCGATAGAGAAAATGTGACCGCTGGTATTGCGGTGGAAGTGGATTTGTTTTCTGGTTTTAATACGAAGCAGCGAGTTAGCTCAGCGGAACATAAACTGCTGGAGGCGCAAGATACCGAACGTAAAACTAAATTGCAAATTGAGCAGGAAGTAAAATTGGCTTATTTAAAACTGCAAGAAGCCTTGTCGCGCTTGCATGTTGCCGAATCTTCCGTGTTGGCTGCTGATGAAGCATTTAGATTGGTCAACGAAGAGCGCAAAGCCGAGATTGTAACGGTTACTCGTTATATCGAATCGGAAGTTGCCAAAAACAAAGCGCAATCCAATGTCATTGCCGCTCACTACGATGCCTTGACTGCCGATGCCACCCTTAAAAAAGCCATCGGCGCTTGGAAATAAAGGAGTATTTATGTCTCAAGAAGAACAGTCAGGCTCTAAAAGAATTCTGTTAATGATTTTCGCCGCAGTGGCTTTAGTCATGTTACTCATGGCCATGCAAGGCAGTTTTGAAAGCAAAGTTGATCCTGGTGTCACTAAGCAAGACAAACCCCTTAAGTTGCCGCCTAACAGCACCGTGCTGGTTGAAAAAAAACAAGTCGATGATGTCATGGCTTGGCCTGGAACCGTTAAATCCAAAACAGTCGCCAATATTGCAGCAAAAATGACCGCCAGAATTTTGGAAATTAAAGTGCATGCTGGTGACAAGGTTAGAAAAGGTGAGGTGATTGCCCGTTTGGATGAGCGCGATGTGCGTGATCAGGAACAAACCGCTTTAGCAGCACTGGCAGGCGCTAACGCCCAAGCCAGCAAAGCTAAAGCAGATGAACAACGCATTCGCAGTTTATACAGCAAAGAAGCGGCAACGCGGGAAAATCTGGACGGCGTGGTTGCACTGGCAAAACAAGCGCAAGCTGGTGTAAATCAAGCCAGCAGTGTAGTGAATGAAGTCCGCGCGCATTTGGCGGATACCATCTTATTAGCGCCGTTTGATGGCATTGTGGTTAAACGTCTTAAGGAGCCTGGCGATATGGCATTGCCGGGTGCACCGTTGGTTAGTGTACAAACCGAGCAAGGCTTACGCCTGGAAGCCGATGTGCCGAGTTCATGTGCCGGGCAATTTTACAGCGGTATGTCCGTTACTGTGCGCATAGATGCTTTGTCCAAAACGGTTAGCGCGCCAATAGATGAAATTAGCCCTGAAGTTGATCCGCAAACCCGCACCCAGTTAATCAAAATCAACCTGCCAGCATTGGCGGGCTTGCAACCAGGTTTTTTTGGCTGGATGGAACAAGCCTGTAATCAACATGATGCGCTATTAATTCCGGCCAGTGCCGTGCAGCATATCGGTCAACTGGAAATGGTGCAGGTGTTAGTTGACGGTCAAGCGCAAACTCGGCACATTCGCACCGCTAAAAAGTTTGGTGAGCAGATAGAAATAGTGTCCGGTTTGCATGCCGGTGAAACCATCATCCTCCAGCCTGCACAGGTGCAATAATGGCTGCGCCTGATGTCGTTAGTCCAAAACCTGGCTTAACCAGAAAGATTGTTGAAGTTTTTACCACGTCGCAGTTATCCATTCTGTTTTTGATTATCTCCTTATTGGCAGGTGCTGCGGCGCTGGTGTTAACGGCCAGAGAAGAAGATCCTCAAATTGTGGTGCCTGTAATGGATGTGATGATTGACTATCCAGGCGCGACCAGTGAAGAGGTTGAAAAGTTGGTTGCCACACCACTGGAAGTTTTGCTTAAGCAAGTGGAAGGTGTGGAATATGTGTACTCAACTTCAAAACCTGGCGGGGCAGTAGTCACAGTACGCTATTTTGTGGGTGAAGAGTTCGAAAACAGTCTGGTTAAAACCTGGGATCGTTTGATGTCCAATCAGCATTTGATTCCAGCGGGCGTGAGTCATTGGCAAGTTAATCCGGTGGAAATCGACAATGTGCCTATCGTTTTGATGACGCTTTCGCCGCAAAATGACAGCTACGACAGCATGGCGCTACGGCGTATTGCGGATGAACTCATTATTGCCTTGCGCAGTGTGGATGATGTCGGCAAAAGTTGGGTTGTGGGCGGCGCGCCCAGGCGGGTTTCTATCGTGGCAAACCCTACCAGCATGGACGCACATGGCGTCAGCTTGCTGGAAATCAGCCAAGCCTTGACTAATGCCAATGTTACTTTGCCCGCTGGCGCATTTAATCGCGATAACCATGAGATTTTGGTAGAAGCCGGCGCGCATTTTACTTCCGCAGCAGACGTTGCTGCGACCGTTATTAAGTCCGTTGCAGGTCGGCCAGTTTACTTGCGCGATGTTGCCAAGATTGAAGATGGTGCAGCCGACGTACAAAATTATACCCGTATTGGTTTTGGGCCTGCCGTTGCGCAAATGCCAACCATTGGCAAAGCCACCGGTAACCAGCCCGTGGTTGGGCAAGAGCGGCAAATGGTGACTATTGCAGTTGCCAAGCGTAAAGGCAGTAATGCGGTTAAGGTAGCGGAAGAAGTTATCGCCAGTGCCGAAAAGCTGCACGGCACGCTGATCCCCAATGATGTATTGCTGAGCATTGCGCGCGATTATGGGGAAACCGCCAATGATAAAGTTAACGAACTCGTTAAGCATTTAAGCTTTGCCATTGTGATTATTGTGGTGCTGCTGGTGTTCTCGCTGGGCTTAAAAGAGTCATTTATCGTCTCGATTGCAGTGCCTATGGTATTGGCGCTAACGTTGTTGCTGGATTATTTTTCCGGTTACACCATCAATCGAGTCACGCTATTTGCATTAATTTTATCGCTGGGTTTGCTGGTGGACGATCCGATTGTGGACGTGGAAAACATCCATCGGCATTATCAATTGCGCAAAGAATCGCCTTTAAATGCCTTGCTGACTGCCGTGGATGAAGTTAGGCCGCCGACAATTCTGGCCACTTTTGCGGTTATTGTGTCTTTTTTGCCCATGTTTTTTATTACTGGCATGATGGGCCCGTACATGGCGCCGATGGCTTTTAATGTGCCGATTGCCATGATTGTGTCGTTAATCGTGGCGTTTACGGTGACGCCCTGGGCTAGTTATAAATTGTTGCAAGGTGTTTATAACGACCACAAAGATGAGCCAGCGGAAGAACTTAAACACACCGCTATTTACCGGATGTATCATGCTGTACTTGGGCCAATGCTGAAATCACCCTGGCGTGCCAAGCTATTTTTATGGATTGTGTTTATCGCGTTTATTGGCTCCACTCTTTTGGCGGTTACCCGTGCGGTGCCGCTTAAATTATTGCCGTTTGACAATAAAAATGAACTGCAAGTGTTAATTGATATGCCGAGTGGCTCCAGTTTGGAAAAAACCGATGAAGTCGCGCATGCCATTGGTACATATCTGGCAACGGTCAATGAAGTTACCGATTATCAAAGTTATACCGGCTTGGCATCGCCGATGGATTTTAATGGTTTGGTACGACATTATTATTTGCGTAGCGGTGGTTATGTGGGCGATGTGCGCATTAATTTATTGCCCAAAGAGCAGCGCGAACAGCAATCACATGAAATTGCCTTACGCATCCGACCGGAAGTGGAAAGATTAGGCAAACTTTATGGCGCAAATTTAAAAATTGTGGAGTCACCGCCAGGGCCGCCGGTTTTATCTGGTGTGGTCGCTGAAGTTTATGGCCCGCCGGAAGCCAGCATGGATGGCTTAATTGCTGTGGCCAAGCGCATCAGGGCGGATTTGGAAAAAACCGAAGGCGTGGTGGATGTGGATGATTTTTCTGAAGCTGCGCATGATAAAGTGCATTTACGCTTAAATCAGGAAAAATCAGCCTTATCTGGCATTTCCGCAGCACAAGTGGCAGAAACCCTGCGTATTGCGGTGGCAGGTAAAGCTGTTGGTATTGTGCATATTGCCAGCGAACGCCAACCACTGGAAATCAACATACAACTGCCGCGTTCATTACGTTCGTCGGTAGCTGATCTATTGGCCCTGCGTGTAAAAACGGCGCAAGGGGATTTATTGCCGCTCAGTGATATTGCGGTAGCGAATGTTGAATCTGAAAACCAACCTATTTATCACAAAAACTTGCAGCGGGTCAGTTATGTGATTGCTGAAATGGCGGGGCGCAGTCCGGTTGAGGCTGTGTTTGACATGAATGATGTTTTAGCTAAACGACCGTTGCCAGCAGGTTATCGAGCGGAATTCGCCGGTGAAGGTGAGTGGAAAATTACCGTCGATGTATTTCGCGATTTGGGCTTGGCGTTTGCGGCCGCTTTGATCATGATTTACGTGTTGCTGGTTGGACAAACCGGTTCGTTAACCATCCCTTTGGTGATGATGGTGGCCATACCGTTAACGGTTATTGGCATTATGCCCGGGTTTTGGTTGCTAAACCAATTGATGGCAACGCCAGTGGCTGGCTATCCCAATCCAATTTATTTTACCGCAACGGCCATGATCGGCATGATTGCGTTAGCTGGAATCGTAGTGCGTAATTCCATCATTCTGATCGATTTTATCGAAAGAATTCGGGCACAGGAAAGCATAACCTTGGCAGATGCCTTAATTGAAGCAGGTGCCATCCGATTACGGCCCATATTTTTGACTGCCGGGGCCGCCATGTTTGGGGCATTGGTGATTATCTTGGATCCTATCTTTTCTGGGTTGGCCTGGAGTTTTATCTTTGGCATTTTTGCATCGACATTATTTTCTTTGCTAGTGATTCCTGTCGTGTATTTTTTAATCAATAAAGATAAAAATGAGCTTGCCAAGTAGGATAATGGTTAACTAATGACGGTTTAGTCCAGCCTTCTGGAATCTTGTCGTAACCAAACCTGGCAACATGAGCCATACTTGATGTGAATTATTCAACAGCAAATCTGTTAGGTGTTTAAACCTGAAATAACAAAATGACTAATGACTTATCAATTGTAAAACAACTATTAACATCCTATGATGCACTGGCTTTGTTAGTCAGCAGCGTGTTGATCCTGATCTATTATCTGTATCTTAATCGCAGAATTCGCAAAACCCCGGAGAGTAATGTGCATGTGCTAAATACCAGCATTAGGGAACGCTGGGTAAAGCGGGTGATGGAAGGTGATAATTTGGAAATTCTTGCAATCCAGACGCTGCGCAATTCAGTCATGGCCTCCAACTTTATGGCATCGACAGCCATTTTGCTTGTTATAGGCACCATTAATTTAAGCGATAAAATAGGCACTTGGTCTGTGCAATGGCAACCCGAGTTAATAACTCATCATATGGCGTGGCTATGGCAACTAAAATTAGGATTACTGCTGCTGGATTTTGCGATTGCATTTTATTGTTTTTCTATGGCAATTCGTTTTTTTAATCATGTGGGCTATATGATTAATTTGCGTGATCCCCCGTTAACAACCCAAGATAATTTTGGGCAAACTTGCAATTATTTAAACAGGGCAGGTAGCTATTATGCTTTAGGCAACCGGGCGTTCTTTTTTAGTTTGCCGATTATGATGTGGTTTTTAGGGTCGTTTTTTTTGCTAACTGCTACCTTGCTATTAATAGCGGGTATTAGTCGACTTGATAGGGTGCCCAGAACTTAGCGCGATGAGAGTTGCAACCAGCCTAATAGTTTTGCTGATTGGGCTAGTTGAAACTCCCGTTACTGAGTGAATTAATTTGAGCTAGTATCGCTGGATTAAAAATACTTACCATTAATCAGAAAGTGCACAGCAATGCTGCCGGCATAACCCAAGGCAATAGCTGGCATCCATTTTAAATGACTGGTGAATGTGTAGATACCTTTAGCTTGGCCCATTAAGCCAACACCTGCCGCCGAACCAACAGCCAGTAAACTACCGCCAACGCCAGCCGTCAAGGTAACAAGCAACCACTGGCCTTCAGAGATATTGGGAGCCATCGTTAATACAGCCAACATAATTGTGCCGTTATCAACAAATGCGGAAGCTATCCCAACCATAATGTTGGCAATTGTAGGATCAATGGAGCCGTACAGATAGCTGGAGGCTACCGTTAAATAGCCAATAAAACTCAAACCGCCCACGGCAACCATAACCCCGTAAAAAAACAACAGGGTGTCCCATTCCAAATTGGCTACTTTAGCAAACACATCAAAGGGCTGGCCTTTGTCATAGTTTTTTGAAAGCGCGTTGGGATTATTCATTACTTTCATCGGTGCAAAGTAATCAATTTTACCTGAGGGATTCGATAGTTCGGACGGCTCTTCAGAGGAGTGTGTTTCGGTCTTTTGTAAATAAAAACTAAAGAATTTCAGGTAAGTTAGCCCCATCATCATGCCTGCGGCGGGGGGCAAATCCAGGAAGTTTTCAAAGCAAGTGGCAGTGACAATAGTTAATAGAAATAGTCCGATAATTGTCCAGCCACCACGTTTCATGGCGGGTGCTTCCATAACGGCAGCAGGGCGTTCAACTGGTAACCAGATGTGCATAATACCTGCAGGTATCACAAAATTGACTATTGCAGGTAATAATAACGAAAAGAAGTCACCAAAGGGCACCACGCCTTTTTGCCAGACTAATAAGGTAGTTATGTCGCCAAATGGGCTGAAAGAACCGCCCGCATTGGAGGCAACAACCACATTAATGCAGGCCAGGGTAACGAAACGGCGGTTATCCTTGCCCATCGCCAAAATAACTGAACCCATTAATAGCGCAGTGGTCAGGTTGTTACAGGCAGAAGATATAACAAATGCCTGACTTCCGGTAATCCAAAATAATTGCCGATAAGTAAAGTTTTTACTTAATAACCAGACTCTAAGATTTTCAAATACACCTCGATCTTCCATGGCATTAAGGTAGGTCATGGAGACCATGATAAACAAAAACAATTCGGCATAGCCTTCCAGACAGGATCGAAAGGCAATACCCGCTTGCTCGGTCATGTTGCCGCTGGAATAAACTGCGGCAATAAAAATCCAAATTAAACTGGCTGCAAGAACCATAGGTTTTGATTTTCTTAAATCGGTGACTTCCTCGGTCATGGCCAGCATATACGCGACTACAAACAAACCAATGGCAAGATAACCTACCCAGTGGTGGGTTAAATTTAATGGCATAGGCGTTGCTGCTGATTCTGTGGCTGCCTGCAATA
>Ga0208514_100257_pt1 | contig 35233 bp, 18 predicted proteins | sample LakWasMet70_HOW9_2_FD_183900 | JGI IMG/M metagenome (GOLD analysis project Ga0208514, IMG submission 183900) | Freshwater sediment methanotrophic microbial communities from Lake Washington under simulated oxygen tension - Sediment Metagenome... | ecosystem: Environmental > Aquatic > Freshwater >...
TGCTGAGGTACGAAGCGCATCGTTTGGCTGGTATTACCAATGATGCGTTTACCATCGTAGACACATGAAATCGGATTTTTCATAACGCGAATCCCAACGTCGAATAATTTGGACGAAAATCTCGGTGTAAGCACTGAACGCAGGGAAGTGCAACATTTGGGTAACATTTCCATGATTGATGCGCCTCCTGCCGTCGGCACATCCTACGCAGAAGGCACTATCTATACCACTTTTTTGGGTAAAAAAGTGCTTAAACAAGCGATTGGTGCGTTATACAAACAAAAACTGATCGAAATTGATAAGGATGCCATCCTCTTGCTTTAGCGGATGGTCTTGGGTTATAAAAAATCCTATTTCGCAGTGATGCCATCAATTTGTCGATCACTAATCTCCGCATAATAAAACCATTCGTTTCCTGGTACAGCAGCACACTAGGGTGTAATAGCGCAGCGTATTACACCACTTTGCTCAAATACTCTAAAAAACCTAAATTTAAACAATTTCGAACTGGCCTGCAAGACGGTTAGTCAGGACGTTGCGGTTTATTACGCTGGAGCGTCACTGGCGGCGTTCCCACGCCGGAGCGTGGGAACGATGAAGACCAGAGCTTCCTAAATTAAAACCGTCGCCTTGCGCAATCGATCATTCACTGCCTGCCAATCCTGAGTTTGCGGTGGTTGTTCCACCAAAATCATATCCAGTTGCTGGCTATCCAGTTGTCTTAGTGCGGCGTACAGTCCTTGCGCGTATAAATCGGCTTGTTCGGGCAAGTGTATAACGGGGATGTTGTCGGGGGTTTTGCTTTGCAATCCACAGGCAAGTAGTCCACATTTTTGATTGTTACCACCTAATTGTTGCAAGACTTGCCCTATCTGGCCGCTATCGCAACGCACAGCCCTGGTACTGGGCGCATAATGCACGTCCATCATGCCAGGCGCACGGATTTCCAATGGTGTTTCGGCTTGAGGTAATAGGATTTCTGTACCCAATACTTCGGTCAATTGCGCAATGGTTATATGCCCTGGCCTAAGTAATCTGGGCCGGGTGCCACTTAAGTCAATGATGGTTGATTCCACGCCCACCAAACACGCACCACCATCCAGTATCATATCCACGCTATCGCCCAGTTCTTCTGCAACATGATTGGCCTGGGTTGGGCTAATCCGGCAGAAGCGATTGGCAGATGGTGCCGCTACGCCACCGCCAAATTTTTCCAGCAAAGCCAGTGCTACGGGATGATTGGGTACACGCAAACCAACGGTTTGTTGACCGCCAGTAACGGCTAGCGGCACTTGCGGCTGCTTGTTTAGAATAATCGCCAATGGCCCCGGCCAGAATTTTTCCGCCAGTTTTAACGCAACATCCGGGATGTCGATAGCCCAATCAGCCAATTTGTCCACACTGGCAATATGCACAATTAACGGGTGATCGGCAGGTCTGCCTTTGGCTTTAAAAATGCCAGCTACGGCATCGGCATTGCTGGCATCGGCTCCCAAGCCGTAAACGGTTTCCGTGGGGAATGCCACCAGGCGGCCTTGCGTTAATAGCTTAGCCGCCAATTCAATGGCTAGTGCATCGGCGTGAACTGGCTGCATCAAGATTTATCCGCTGACACGATTTCAATCAACACTTCACCTGGATTGGCTGGCTCTCCCTTAACCACATGCACGGCTTTAACCACGCCGGATATGGGCGCGGTGACTTCAGTTTCCATTTTCATGGCTTCTGTGATCAATACGCCCTGCCCTGCAACCACTTGTTGACCGACTTTTACTAATACTTCCAGTATATTACACGGCATATTCACTGAAACATCGCCTTCCAGCGTCGGTTTGGCGCGCTTGCTGGCGATATTGCTTTGCACCGCGCCTTGCGCACCGCCATCCAAAACCATTTCGTCCAAGGTTTCAACAGCGATATCTTCCGGTACGCCATCCACCATCAGGTAAAAATGGCGCAAGTTTTGGTTGTTTGGCCCTGCGCCAGTGACTTTTATGTGATATGACTCACCGTGTAAGGCCACGTTAAATTCGGTTGGGGCTGTTTTGCTGGTTTGCGATGCGCTTTGCACCAGTTCCAATGGCTCTGGCACCAGACTATGCGTGGCGCGTTGCTCCAAAAACAATTTGCCCACTTCAGGAAACATGGCAAAGCTCAGCACATCTTCATCACTAAGCGCCAGTGTTCCAATTTCGTTACGCAAATTTTCCATTTCCGGTTTAAGTAAATCAGCCGGACGGCAATCCATAACGTCTTCAATGCCGATGGCTTTGTGCTGCAAGGCCTTGTCGACTGGCGCTGGCGATTTGCCATAACCGCCTTGCAGATAACGTTTGACTTCGTTGGTGATGGTTTCATAACGTTTGCCGGTTAATACGTTTAACACCGCCTGCGTACCGACAATTTGCGACGTTGGCGTTACCAGCGGTGGATAGCCCAAATCTTTTCTTACTAACGGGATTTCTTTGTATACTTCCGCCATACGATCCAGGGCATTGCGCTCTTTTAACTGATTAGCCAGATTGGAAATCATGCCGCCAGGCACCTGAAACACATGCACTTGGGTATCAATGCCGGTAAATTCGCTTTCATAACGGAGGTATTTTTTGCGTACTTCGGCAAAATAATTATTAACATCTTGCAGTTGGTCCAAATCCAAACCGGTATCGTAAGGTGTGCCTTTTAATGCGGTAACCAAGCTTTCGGTTGGCGGATGGCTGGTGCCGCCAGACCAGGAAGATAAGGCCGTATCAATATGCTGACAGCCCGCCTCAATAGCTTTTAACTGGCACATTTCGGATAGACCGGATGTGGCATGGCAATGTAAATGCAAAGGCAAATCCACGGCATCTTTTAATGCTTTTACCAGCTCGCCAGTTACAAATGGCGTAAGCAAGCCCGCCATGTCTTTGATGGCGATAGAATCGCAACCTAATGCCGCCAAGTCTTTAGCTAACGCAACAAAACTGGCGATGTCATGCACAGGGCTGGTGGTATAGCAAATGGTGCCTTGGGCATGTTTGCCAGTTTCTTTGGCTGCTTCAATGGCTGTTTTTAGATTACGCACATCGTTTAAGGCATCAAAAATCCGAAACACATCAATGCCATTTGCACCGGCCTTAGCAATAAACGCCTGCACTACATCATCGGAATAATGCCGGTATCCCAATAGATTTTGGCCGCGCACCAACATTTGCAGGGGCGTTTTAGGCAAAGCGATTTTTAATTTAGCCAAGCGTTCCCACGGGTCTTCTTTTAAAAATCGCAAGCAGGCATCGAACGTGGCTCCGCCCCAGCATTCCAGCGACCAATAGCCGATGTCATCCAGCATAGCACAAGCCGGTAACATGTCTTCTGTGCGCATGCGGGTGGCAATTAAAGATTGGTGCGCATCGCGTAAAATGACGTCAGTAATGTGTACTTTTTGCATTGTGTTTTCCTTAGCTTACAAACCGGTATGGGCAGCCAAAACGGCGGCAATAACACTGGCCAGCACTTCTGGCCTGGGCTTGATGGAGTAATTGACTAATTCGGGGTATTTATCGACAAATCCAGTGTTAAAACAGGCCGCGCGAAAATCCGGATGGCGCAAGATTTCCAGATAATACGGAATAGTGGTTTTTATGCCAAACAAACCCATATCTTTCAAAGCCCGCTCGCCACGTTTGATCACATCTTCCCAAGTCATGGCGCTGACCACCACTTTAGCCAGCATGGAATCATAAAACGGTGGAATTTCATAACCGGTATAAATGGCGGTATCGGTACGCACGCCCGGTCCACCCGGGGCATAGTAGCGGGAAATCCGGCCAAAACTGGGCAGAAAGTTGTTTTTAGGATCTTCCGCGTTAATGCGAAATTGGATGGCATAACCGCGCCGCACAATTTCCTGCTGCTGAAACCGTAACTTTAAACCGGCAGCAACACGGATTTGCTCTTCTACAATATCCACGCCAGTCACGGTTTCAGTGATGGTATGCTCAACCTGAACCCGGGTATTCATCTCCATGAAATAAAACCGGTTCTGGCTATCCAGCAAAAACTCCACGGTACCGGCATTGGTATAACCGACCGCTTTGGCGGCGATCACGGCTAATCCACCGATATATTGACGTTGCGCCTCATCCAGTTGGGGCGAGGGAGCAATTTCGATCAGCTTTTGGTTGCGGCGTTGAATAGAACAATCGCGTTCATACAAATGAATGGTATTGCCATGATGATCAGCCAGTACCTGAACTTCAATATGCTTGGGGTTAACCACGCATTTTTCCAAAAACACGTCGGCGCTACCAAAGGCTTTGGTGGCCTCAGAAATCACGCGTTGATAATTGCGCTGCAACTCATCGGCATTATCGCAGCGTCGAATCCCCCTGCCACCGCCGCCGGACGTGGCTTTCAGCATGATGGGATAGCCAATTTTTTCAGCTACAGTCAGGGCTTCTTCAACACTGGCCAAGTTGCCATCAGAACCGGGTGTTACCGGAATCCCTGCTGCGATCATAGCTTTACGTGCTTCGGTTTTATCGCCCATACGCTGGATAACTTCCGCTGTTGGGCCGATAAACACAATGCCCCGCTCTTTGCAGGCTTTGGCAAATTGGGCGTTTTCAGATAAAAACCCATAGCCAGGATGGATGGCATCGCACCCTGTCGCTGCGGCCAAATCCACCAAAGCAAACACATTTAGATAACCGGACAATGGCTCGCTGCCGATGCAATAAGATTCATCCGCTTTTTTAACGTGCAAGGCAAACCGGTCTGCGTCTGAATAAATCGCCACAGAACGGATGCCCATTTCCGCGCAAGCGCGGATGATTCGAACTGCAATTTCGCCGCGATTGGCAATTAATATTTTACGCAACATAATGTCTCATCCCATAGTTTGCTATACCTTACTCACACAGTAGTGACTCATTATGCCATTTACTCACGGTATTGCAGCCACAAAACGTTTAACAATTTATTTACTTAAAAGATACAAACATCAGCTTGTTGGTCGTAATGAGAGTCAGAAAATTAGCGAGTAGCTTGGAAGCTGCTTACCCAATCCAGAGATTCGATGCTTCGATTTCCGGTATTTCAATTCTTTGCATAAGAGTTACATGCTTTTACGGAGAAGCCAACTTGGTTTTTTCTGATTAAGGCTGGTAGGCTGGAATAAGCCGGTTTGAGCAGGAGCGAAAACTGGTGTTTCCGGCATTTCGGTGCCCCAGTTGCCGGAAAGTCCCACATATCGCCAGGCTCGCGCGAGCTTGTGCCGGCCTACCAGCTATAAATTAATAAACTGAATGTAAGTATATTGATTTAAATACTGAAACTTATGCACCGAGCCACAATCAACTTTAAAGGCAAACGCATTAGCCAGTGGAATGTTTAAAATATGCGCCAATAACGCTCTAATCACACCAGCATGGGTAACAATAAGCACTTGCTCAGCATCGCTGCTGATTAATTCCTGCCAAAAGTGGCTGACGCGCTGGTATAAATCATTAAAACATTCCCCGTTTGATTGGGAGGAATGCACAAAATTTTCGGTCCAGTATTTCAGCGAATCCGGCGGGATGTCATCAAAAAGCACACCTTCCCATTCACCAAAATTGATTTCCAACAACCGATCATCCATGCGTATGTTTGTGGAAAACGCTTTGGCAAGCTGCATACAACGGTCCAGGCTGCTGCTGTAGACTTGGCAGTTTGCTGTTAAGTCTGGCAGTTTCTGTTTTAAGGTTGCTAGTTCCGCTGTAAAGCTCTCTGCCAATCCAACATTGGATTGCCCGTAACAAAGACCTGCTGGAGTGTCGGTTTTGGTATGGCGGATTAAATATATATCCATAGGGCACTCAGCGATAAGTAATAAGCAACTTCCGTCACTTGCTGGCTGGCTCCCAGGCAGTCGCCGGTATAACCGCCGATATGTCGATAAAAATACTGACCAAGCAGTAAGTTGACTGGCAATAAAATCCCGATCACCCACAAACAACCCAATGGCAACAAGCTCATCGGCAACAAGGCCATGACCGTTGCAATGGCTAATTCTTTAATTGATGGATTATAAACTGCGCCTATCGATTTACTGTTTTCTGCTCTGGCATATTGATAACGGCGCATTAAAACCAAGGGCGCTAACCGGCTGACGCTTTGGCCTGTAAATAACGCCCAAGGTATGATGGTTTCCGGCAGATCATTGACTGAACTGATTTTAAGCAAAAACAGCAGAATTAGCCCGATTGCTCCGTAGGCACCGATTTGCGAATCTTTCATGATGGTCAAAATCCGTTCTTTGCCATAGCCGCCGCCAAAACCGTCACAGACGTCAGCAAATCCATCTTCATGAAATGCGCCCGTTACCAAAACGCCCACTGTAAAGGCGATCACTAGTGCGGTAACCGACGACCACAGAAAATTGGCCAGCACAAAAGTTATGGCAATAAATCCGCCCACCACCCAGCCGATCAGCGGCAGGAATACGGTGGCTGGCGCAAGCTGTTTATAATCCAGATTGCCTGGGCATGGAATGCGCGTATAAAAACTGAGGGCAATTAGAAATTGCTTGGCTTTAGACACCATGTCAGGCATTAATCTGTGGTTTTATTATCAACGCCAGCTTCGGTAAAACTGGCCATGGTATTTAAAAAATTCACTGCGGCAGTCAATAATGGATACGCCAAAGCGATGCCGGAACCTTCTCCCAAACGAAGTTGTAAATCCAGCAAGGGCTTGGCTGAAAACTCTGCCAATAATGCTCTGTGCCCTTGCTCATCCGACACATGGCTAAAGATGCAATAATCTAAAACCGCAGGATACAGTGCGGCAGCAATCAACAAGGCGCTGCAAGCAATAAAGCCATCCACCATAATCACCATACCCAGTTCAGCCGCTTTAAGATACGCACCGACCATCATGGCAATTTCAAATCCGCCAAAGGTGCACAAACTTTGTATTGGATCATCAGAAGCTGGATGTTTTTGAAGGGCTAGTTGCAATAGGCTCACTTTCTGCTGGAGCTGCTGATCGTTTAAGCCCGTGCCACGACCAACACAGTGCTCCAGCGGAATCTGCGTTAAACAGTGCATCAACAATGCCGCCGATGAGGTGTTGCCAATACCCATTTCACCAAAACCAATGCAATCACAGCCAGCCTGGTGCTGTTGCAAAACCAAACTGGCGCCAGTGTCTATTGCTTGATTACACTGCGTTATCGTCATGGCCGAAGCATGTAAATAATTCTGCGTGCCTTTGGCTATTTTGGCAGCAATTAAATTAGGATGGCTGGCTAAATCTGCATTAACACCGGCATCAACAATCACTAAATCCAGGCCATTTTGTTTGGCAAATACATTCACCGCTGCACCACCCGTCAAAAAATTAGCCAACATCTGTGCGGTAACACTTTGTGGATAAGCACTGACACCGGACGCGGCAATGCCATGATCACCTGCAAAAATTAAAATGCTTGGCTTGTTTAACTGGGGTAACAGGTTGTTTTGAATTAAACCGATACGAAAGGCCAGGGTTTCCAGCTGGCCTAACGATCCTAGTGGCTTGGTTTTTTGATCTATTTTGTTTTGCAAGCCAGCAGCCAAAGCGTTATCAACGGGCGCAATGTTAAAATTTACAGACACGTTTGCTCCCAGCTGTTTTCAAAGACCAGATTATCCAGGTTTTTTCGTACGGCCCACTGTTGTTGCTCTAACATGGGCTGATCATAAAAATCAGCTACATGACCTAGACATAAAATTGCCACGGGCTTGCTGTCAGCAGGCATCTGTAATATTTTTTTCAGTGCTTCCGGCTCAAATAGCGATACCCAACCCAAGCCCAAACCTTCTGCCCTGGCAGCCAGCCACATATTTTGAATGGCGCAAGATACTGAAGCCAAGTCCATCTCCGGCAAGGTGCGTCGACCAAATATATGCTGCTCACGTTGGTCGGTGAGCGCAACCACCAGAATCTCAGCGCATTCCAACAGACCTTCAACTTTTAGTTTCATAAACTCATCTTCCCGTTCTTTTAAAGCGCGGGCAGTTTCGATGCGCTCCTGCTCAACCAGGGCATGGAGGTTGATACGCAGCTCTCGATTAGTTATGCGAATAAACCGCCAGGGCTGCATAAAACCAACACTGGGCGCGTGGTGGGCTGCGCTAAGCAATCTTGCCAATATCGCTGGCTCTATGGGATCAGATAAAAAATGCCGCATATCGCGGCGTTCAAAAATAGCCCGATAAACAGCTGTGCACTCAACGTCAGAATAACGGTGTTCAGACATAACATTGCTCTGGTGTTGATGGACCAAGGGTTACTTGCATGAATGTCACTGACAACGACTATTGTTGCCAGTGACCAAATACTTAATTAAAGCGGTTTATTAACTTGAGCGAACCGGGGAGCGAAATTTGATACCAGCTTTACCACTGCCACAATGGCTATGCAATAGATTAAGGTGCTGGTTAAATAAGGCTGAAAATACTGACCTGTTTTACCCAAATAAACGATATAAGACATATCGGGAAATTTTTCTGAAAACATATAAAAACTGCCATTGGAGATACCAAACGCAGCGGTGGTGGCAACGGTTACTGCCGCCATTTTTCTTAGTAAATCGCTCGTGCTAAATGCGGACCATTGTTGTGCGTGCCGACCTGCCAACCACAACACGCCATAGGTTGGTATTAAAAAAACATAGGCTGGCGATACGCAATAACTACTTACACCCATTTGTGTAATGGCGACATAATCAATCAGCGCCGCCTCAACCAATAAAATAACAAAAACTCTGGCTTGTGCAACCCAAAGCCCGGCCAGAAAAAACACCGCTAAAGACGCATCCGGCAAGGCAATAGCAGAGCCAAAATGATGAAATCTTGTAACTAACATCAATAGCATTAAAGCCAGTGCCGCGTAAGAAATTTTAAACTTTGCTAAGTTATTCATATGTTGGGTTCCTCTAGTTGACAGCGATCAGTTGTTGTAATGGACAGTAAAGAAAAAATTTCTACCGAAGGTGTTGTAAGTATCTATGGTTTGGTAAGTTTTATCGAATAAATTATTTAATTTGGCGCTAACCGTTACGTTTGAATTGATATGGTAACTGGCGCGCAAATCAGTAGTCACATAGCCGTCAACGCGTTTGCTGTTGTCAGGATCATCAAATCGCATACTTTGCGCCAATACATTTACACCTAAATCTAACTTATCAAAGGAACGGGATAGATCAAAGTACAAGATTTTATCGGCACGTCTGGCTAAGCGCTTATTGGTTTCCCGGTCAACCGGACTAAGCAGATTTAGATTTAATTTAGCATTCCAGCCCGCCCAATGCGTACTTATGCTGGCTTCAATACCGTCAATTTGTGCCTTGCTGATATTTTTGGCGGTATATTTATAAGGATCTGTTGGCTGCGGGTCCGGCGTAGTTACGATCAGTTGATCGATATTTTTATGATACCCGCGCACTTCCCAATGAATATCGTGCTTGGCCCACTCATGATTGCCAGCAACGCCTGCTTCAAATTCAGTCGATTCTTCAGCTTTAAGATTTGGATTGCCAAAGTGAGGGTAAAACAGCTCATTAAATGTCGGTGCCCTAAACGCATTGCCAAAACTGGCAAATGCACTTAAGCCATAGTTCCAGTTATAGCGCCAGCCAAAGTTGCCTGTTACATAATCTCCAGCCGTTTCATTATGATCAAAACGCAGAGAGGTGTTAAAGTTATTATTAAATATCTGGCTTTGCAAGCCACCATAAACGCCGACATCATAACGGGTAATTGATCCGTAATTTCCAGGCAAGATCGAAGCTGTGTTTGGATTTTTACTGTAATCAGTCGTGCCTTGTGCCTCGTCCAAACGGTAATCTGCCCCAAAGTTAGCTTTGTGCTGTTTATTGATCGTAACTTCATTTAACCAGCTGGCATTCCAGCGCGTGCTATTAAACCGGCTATCGAACGCATTGGGTTTATTTAAACAAGGGAAATTTGTAGAACTGGGATTGCCTGGACAAAAGCCATCAAAATCATCACGCGTCTGGCCTAGATTAAGCGTTGAACGCCAATTTTTTAAAACATCAATACTGCCTTTAATACCAACGGTCTGATTTACGAAATCGTTGTGATCACCGCCGTAGTTTGAGTCGTATTCGTTAATGCCCTGAGCGCGCATAAAAAATGCCTCAAGTTCTGCCGAGTTATCAAAACGGTGCCCTACCCGCGCATTAATGCCGGTATTTTCATAGCCATCCCGATCAGGTTGACTAAACCCATAAGCGCCAGGCAATGGTTGCCTGGAATTGATACCTTCTGAGGTAATATGCGAAACACCCAGGTTATACCAGCTGTTTTTCCAGTTTCCTGAAACATTTCCCGCCACATTGGCCGTATCATAAGAACCACCGCCAGCATCTAATGAGAAATGGGGCGCGGTATGTTTGCTGTCTTTACGGGTAAAAATCTGGATAACGCCGCCCATGGCCTCAGAGCCATAAAAGCTGGACCCTGGGCCGCGTGATATTTCCACGCGCTCAATTTGGTCTATGGGAATAAACTCAAACGCACTGGTTCCAAGCGTTACCGAACCGGCTCTGATACCATCAATTAACACCAAAATTTGATTAGAATTTGAACCACGCATGAGTACACTGGTGTTTTTGCCGTAACCGCCCGATTGGGTCATATCCAGGCCCAAGGTTCCGCTCAATAAATCAGGCAAGGTTTTTACCTGTTTTTTCTCAATATCCTGACGGGTATACACTGTGGTAGCGGTTGCCAGTTGCGTGGATTCGGTTTCAGTTCTAGTGGCTGTCACCACCATTTCCGATAAGTTTAATGGTGCTGTTTCAGCATATAGCACGGTCGAGACACTGCTAAGCAGTAACGACCTAAAAAGGTAGGTTTGCATGTTTTGTCCTCTACGCCGCCCGCGTAGTCAGGTTAAGTAAATAACAGCAGAGGACAAAAAAAGAACACGGGGTTGACGGAGTACGCAGTCTTTTCTCGTAACACAGCCCTCCGCTGTTTCGAATAAACCTTTGAGCCGGTCTCCGGGCTTATAAGTGGCGTTAACCTGAAACATCGCCTTCCCATGCAGTTGCACAGTGGCCTATTGATGAATCTTTACTTATCTACCGTTGCGGGGGCAGCGTCGGCATTGGTATTAGATACCTCACCGACTTCTCGTTTAACCATTGGGTAAAATACCCAATGGACTCAAAAGCGAAGCGCGATTATAGTGGTAAAGGTTTGGTAGAGCAATCGAATAAAATGAGCTCATGACTGGTTAATACTTAAATAATGTCCATTTTTCCAAAGCCAAAAGCTAGGGACATCCGTTGCCAACCTTGATTTTTTGTTGAACAGATATTGAAACCATTTCAATTCAATAGCATAAGCTTACCTCATTACCTGCAAGCATCAGCTAATTTAAAATGATTAAAGTTACACGTGATCAGGAAAGCGTACAGCATGAAACGGCTTTTTTTCTATCTGATTAGCACACGGTTTTTGATTGAAAAATACGGCAAAACCAAGGCTACAGTTATGTTAGCTACAGGAGTTAGCAGTTGACAAGATAGTTGGTTTTTTTGCTATGTTCGACACCCGAGCAGGGTCATCTTAGTTAAATAAAAATTATTTATGACAATAGGCTAAAAGTATCAATAACGTCGACAAATGGAATAAAAGTTTATAACTTATGGATCTTATCAAAGTGAACTAGGTCTATTGCAGCAGCCCTGAGGCCTAGCCTGACCCTGGACTAACTGGTACGTATAATCTAAAATAATTAAATTGATATTAGTTTTTTTTTCATCAGGACCGGAAGATAATTTAACGCCTTATTTAAAGTATTTTTAAGCAATATTTATCAAACTTTTAAAAATAAAATCTATAATAAATCCAGTCAAAAAGTATCTACTTGCTTTATCAGTATTGAATGTAAAATCCGCACTTAAGCCAACGGAATTTTAAATAATCCATGAAAACAAAAGTAATTTTAACAATAGATACAGAGTTTTCTATTGCGGGTGCGTTCGCAGACCCTGTTAACAATTCACCAGTTGGCTTACCTGCCGTGTTCTGTGAAAAGTCCGGCAAGTCGCATGGCTTAGGTTTTATTCTTGATACCCTGGATGAATACTCGCTAAAAGGCACTTTTTTTGTAGAAGCACTTAATGCGAATTATTTTGGATATGAGCTTATGGGGCAAGTTGCGCAGCAAATTGCGTCAAAAAATCAAGATGTTCAGCTACATTTGCACCCGTGTTGGAACTACTTTAAAAACCCAAACTGGCAAAAATTATTAAAAACCAGCCCTCCCAATGACGACATAACACGACGCCAGCTTGATGAAATTGAGGCTATCATCACAGAGGGCATTAATATTTTTGACCAATGGGGAGTGCCGCGCCCTATAGCAATGAGAACCGGAAGCCTCTGCGTAAACAGGAATACCTACAAAGCATTAAGTAAAACGGGCATTCAATTTGCCTCTAATATAGGGGTAGGCATTTACAAGCCGGAAGAAGTTGATTTAGAGTTATATTCAGGCAGTCATAAAATTGAATCCTGCTTTGATCTGCCGGTTTTAACCTATTGTGATATTCATTTACCGTCAAAAAAACATCTAAAATTATTAACGATTACTGGCAGCTGTTGGCAAGAAATTGAATTCTTATTACTTTCAGCAGCCAAAAAACAACTGGACTATGTTGTTATCCTTACTCATCCTTCCGAATTCGTAAAACACCAAAACGATCAATATAGTGATTTTGCCATAAACAATATTAATAGACGTCGACTGCAGCAGTTATGCAGCTTTCTCCAAAATAATACCGAGCAATTTTCAGTCACCACATTTTCTGAGTTACAACCATCTTCAATTAGCCTAAACAGCCCCAATACCTTACTAGAAACCCCTCATTTATTTACCTTAAAACGGATGATTGAAAATTATGCAAACGACAAAATCGGGAAACTCTAACCCCGCTTCCCAAAAGCAGTACCGAGGCTTTGCTCATTGCCATTCCAACTACTCTTATGATGGCAAATACACCTACAGCGAGCTGAAAGAACTGTTTTTAAAAGAAAACCTGGATTTTGTCTGCATTACTGAACATATCGAATATTTGGATCAAACCGAAATTGATACCATCATTGATGATTGCAGGGCAAATTCTGACGATCAATTCCTGTTTATCCCGGGTATCGAAATTGATGATTTTGTTATCTATTTTATTGGCATTGACCATGTAAAAATCGACTTTACTTCGCCAAAAACCATTTTCGACAGCCTGCTACCTGTTGCTAAGTTATGTGTGTTTTCACACCCGATTAAAGCAAAATATAAATATCCACAATGGCTGATGGAACTTTGTGACGGCGTAGAAATCTGGAATACTAAACACGATGGAATTCATTATCCCAGAATACAAAGTCTTAATTTATTAAAAAATGTGAAACAATCAAGACCTCACGCCGTCTCTTTGGTAGGCATGGACTTTCATAACCAACGTCATCTTAGTCCAGCCAACATAAAGCTATCAAATACAGGGCCACTGACAGAAGATTTTGTTTTAAACGAAATAAAACAGGGGAATTTTAGCGTCTGTAAAGGTACACTCGATGTAGAAAACGTCTCTGCTTTAGGAAAACAGATTTTTTGGATCAGGATTGCGCTTATGGACATGACTCATTCCTTCCATCTTAGCCTGAGCAAAAGAGGCATCGTATTCCCTAAATCAATCAAACGAATAGTGCGAAAGCTAATGGAAGGTAAATAAACTGTGTCGAAAATACCTGAACCCTTGCCGGCGGTAGTTATTGTAGGCATTGATACGCCCATTGGACTGACCTTAATCCGTGAGCTTGGTGAACGCAATGTGCCTGTTTACGGCATTGCTCATACGCCCCATTCCATAGGGCTTGCTAGCAGTTATCTAACCAAAGGTTTTTTACATGAGAGTGATAGCGACCAGTTAATCACACTGATAAATGACATTGCAGAAAAATACGATGTACATTTTCTGATGACGGTTTCTGAGCAGCGAATACTTTTTTTTCAAAATAACGCTGACAAGTTAGTCAATATTACCGCTTTAATACCCGATAAAACATCAATGGAAACGGTATTGAATAAGGACAAGGTTTGCCAGCTAGCAAGGGATATAGGTATTAACACGCCGATTGAATATTCAGCAGTAAACGGCGTTCCACCTGAAGACATCCGGTTTCCTGTTATTTTGAAATGGGCTAACCCAAACGATGTCATATCACTGTTAAACACACACAACATCCCGTTTCTAAAATGTGAATATTGCTATTCAAAACCAGAATTAACCGCCGCTTTAGCAAAATACGATCCTATTAAACATTACCCCATGATACAGAGCTATTGCCCAGGGTACGGTTTGGGGCAAATGATCTACATGCACAATGGGGAAGCTGTTTTAAGTTTTCAGCATAAAAGAATTCATGAATGGCCGCCGGAAGGTGGATTTTCTTGTCTCGCAGAAAGCGTTGACTTATCCGAACATCACTTGCTATTTCAACAATCCATTGCGTTATTAAAAAAAGTGCAATGGGAAGGTCCCGCGATGGTTGAGTACCGGTTTAATCCAACAACCAATGAAGCGGTACTCATGGAAATCAACGGGCGTTTTTGGGGGAGTCTGCCGTTAGCCTATCATGCCCAAGCCAATTTTGGCTGGACCCATTACAGCATACAAGCACTAGGCAAGATTCCAGATCAACCTGATATACGTTTTGGTATCCGCTGCATGTTCTTTATCCCGGAATTAAAGCGCATGTTGATTTTACTCTTTAAGCCAAAATCTATTCAAGATAAGTCTTTGGTTTTTAATACTTATAATGAGCTGGCCGCATTTTTTAATCACTATCTTACCGCGCAACATTTTTATGTTTTTAAATGGCGCGATCCTATGCCGTTTCTAAAAGACATTTATCATTTAAGCTTAGGCCGGCTGTTTTCAGCAAATTAGAAATTGCAGCAACCAGCCGTTGAAAACATATGAAAACCTTATTTATTGGCGGAGTAAAAAGCGGTAAATCCAGATTGGCTGAAACCTATATCCTGGAAAGCGCTGGTACAAATAAGCCGTATTATCTGGCAACCAACGAGTTGTTTGATGCCGAGATGGCTGCCAGAGTTGCCGTGCACCGGCAGCGTCGTCAAGCGTTGTTTACTACCATTGAAGAACCGCTCCAGTTACTAAAAACCCTGCAAACCTGCCAACAGCCAGTGCTAGTGGAATGTATAACGCTATGGCTTAATAATGCGCTTTATCATCAAATTTCCGACACATTGATTTTACTGGAATTGGAAGCCGTTATGCGGCTGCCGGTTTCTTTGGTTGTGCAAAACGAAGTTGGGATGGGCGTTATTCCAGACAATGCTTTGGCCAGGCAGTTTGTTGATTTATCTGGTAAAGCTGCCCAGTTAATGGCTCAATATTGCGATCGGGTTTATTTTTGTAGTGCTGGTTTAAAAATGCAGATGAAATAATCGCGTCAAATAGCGCAGGTGAAACATGGCTAGTCGACATCGCTTTTCAATCCAAGGCCGCCTCCTGAGCATCATCCGAACTTAACAACCATTGCTTTGCCCTGTTATCAGCGCCAGAAGGCAGTTTTGTTTGCTTATCGTTAATCCAATTGGCAATATCATGCCATGCGGTAGCTGCGTGTAAATCACGCAATAGCATGTGATAGCCTTGCTCGTAAACAGCCACGGTTTTATTTGTTCCGCGCAATTGATTAACAAAAAGCTGGGTCGGTTTTTTAGGGATGATTTCATCTTTTTCGCCGTACAGCAGCAAAGTCTTCGTATCTAAAGCGGGGGCATTATTAAACGCAACATCCATTAAGTCAGTTAAGCCATAAATGGCTTCTACGCGCGTGGCTTTAATTATCCAGGGATCACGGCCTAAAGCGCGCAACATTTCAATGTTATCGGACGGCATTACGTGCACGCCCTCCCCTGTCAAGGTTAACCAGGGCATGCTGTGTGCCAGTGTCCATAGTAATGTGGTTTGATACCAAGGCATGGTAGCTCTGGCCCAAACGGCTGGCGCAGATAAAATGATGCCATCCACTGGCAGTTTGGGGGATTGGCTCATGGCAGCAATCACAACGGCCCCGCCCATGCTTTCACCTAAAACATAAACCGGTTTATGCGGGTATCGTTGTTTTAGCAAACCGATCAAGCTGAATAAATCTTGCGTATAAGCCTGAGTACCCGCCCAAGATCCACGCTTGGTGCCAGCGCCAAATCCACGCTGGTCATAGGCAAAACAGGCAATACCTTGTGCGCTCAAATAGTTGGCAGGCTCAGTAAAAAATTGGCTGTAATCGTTAAAACCGTGCAGTGCTACTAAAATGGCGCGCACTTCTTGTTTAGGCAGCCATTGCCTTAGGGGTAAACTGGCACCGTCTTCTGTTACGAAAACTTTTGGACGTAACTGAGCGGCTTGCTGCTTTTCGCTGGGCGGATGAAATACCGGCGCGCAACCGACTTGAACCAGGAGTATAAGTAAAATTAGCGCTAACAGTCGCATACAGCTATTGATCAAACACGGCCTTTGCTAAGTTTTTGCTGGCCTCCAGACCGATCATTTCAGCCCTTCCCTTAACACCATTAAATTTTGTACCGCTCAAATCGGCACCGGTAAAATTGGCATTATTGACTTTACTGTCCGAAAAGTCTGCACCGGATAAATCGGCATTACTTAAATCCGCCCCGGACAAGTCAACGCCTTGCAAATTAGCATTGGTGAGCGTTGCACCATTCAGATTGGCAAAGCGCATTAAAGCTCGGTTTAAATCGGCATGGCTTAAATTAGCACCTGATAAGTTAACGCTATTTAAAGTAACCCGCATTAAGCCCATCGGTTGATTTTTCATATCCACGCCCCAATTGGCGTTGCTTAGGTCGGCATGATTTAAATCGGCGCGATCCAAGGTTGCAATGATGCGACTACCCGTTAAATTAGCCTTAACCAGTTTTGCGCTACCCATATGCACCCCAAATATACTGGTATTGGCCAAATTGGCGCCGGATAGATTGATATTGGACATTACGGTCAAATCTAAATTTAAACCGGATAAGTCAGCGTTGCTGAAATTGGCATTGCGTAAATCAGATCCCCATAAATCAGCCTGTCTAAAATCCAAACCAGACAAATTTAAGCCCGCTAAATCCTTGCGCTTTAGATCAGCTGGACTTTGCGCGCTGGCTTTCGCCAAGATGGCTTCAACGCCGGTGCGATCATAATCTGCCGATAAAGCAGCGCTGGCGGCGCAGGCCAATACCAATCCCAAGCTGTATTGAAAAAGCAATTTGCGTGTCGTCATTCTAGTTATTCTCCGTCTGACTTTTGGGTGATGATTTCTGTGTTAACTGTAACCTTGCAGCAAGCTTATTGCAATCCACCTCAGCAACGCCTTATTAAGGGCTATGACAATCAGACCAATTATAAATTCCGCGACTTATCTAACCCGCTCAAACTGTCTATTAACGCTCTACTTTCCATTAGCCATGTCAATTTTCCCATTTGACCAACCTGATCATTAAAACTGACTTTGCCGATGTGACTATTGGCAATTTTATCTTTTTGATAGGTCGGTTTAATATGAGTTTTAGAAAATTCACGTTTACTAACCTCTTTGTTAACCGTAACTTTAAACGTTGCAAAGGCATTTTTTCCATAGCGATCAGACGCTTTAACCATCACCTCTTCATTTAACGAGCCTTTGGGAGGAACGCCACTAAATCGCAGTAGTTTTGGATCAAACCTCAACCAATCGGGCAAGGGTGAACCATCAATTCGAGTGGCTTCATATTTTAACGGTTCGTTTGGATTAGAATGCCGGAAAGTGCCAAGCGGAATGTAAAAAGTGTAACTACTTTCTTCAAGTACCACTTGATTTCGTAATGAACCAGTCAGATACAGATCATAATCCCATAGTTCCCCTGTCCAGCTTAGTCTTGAAGGGTGACTGGGTTCTTCACTGCTCCATTGACTATCAGGCTCCCTAAATGGCGACAGGGAATATTGAGAGCTTGGCAGATCATTACTTAATGCTGGTTTAGGATTGGCAAGCAGGATTAACGCACCGATATTATCGGTATTTTGTGCAGAAATAGTTAATGACAGTGTGCCAACTTGCGTATTGGTTCCATCGGATACCTTATAAGTAACCAAAGGCGCAGAGCCTTGATAATCCGCTTTGGGATTAAAAATAAAACTGCCGTCCGGATTGATAATGAGGCTTCCAACATTGGGAATTGTTACTTTTGTGCCGGCAGGAAATGTGCCTAAACCGGCTATGGTAAACTCAGTTACTGTTAAAGCATCGCCATTGGGATCACTGTCGTTACTTAACACATTACCCGCTATTGGGGAATCGGGCGATGACCGGATAAATCCTTCATCGTTAACCACTGGCGGGAGATTAGTATCGTTAATGTTTCCCAAGCCAAACCCGTCATTTACGGTTACGGCAGGGTTATTTGGTAGGCCTAAAGTTACTTCAACGGTTTCAGTTGCTTCTACCAGACGCTCTTTTATGGTTGGTAAGGATAGAATACCCGTGTTTGAGCCAGCTGGAATAGTGACATAAGCTACCTGCGTATAATCAATGCCATCGGCTGCCGTGCCGCTGAAGGTGACCGGAATGGTAATGGCTGTCACCGACGTTCCCGTCATGGTCACGGTATAAACCAATTTACCGCCTTCTTGAATTATGGGCGCGTCACTAATGGACACGGTCAGGGCGGTATTGTCGATGATAACACCAACCCCTGTGCCATCTGCCACGGTAACCTGGGGCGCACTCGCTGGCTGGCCAGTGGGTTTGCCCAAGTTAACGGTGATTGTTTCCGCACCTTCCACGATGTTATCCGCTAAGGTAGGAATCGTCAACACACCCGTACTTGAGCCTGCTGGAATGATCACATAGGCAACGCTGGTGAAATCACTGCCATCGGCTGCCCTGCCGCTGTAAGATACCGGGATGCTGATGTCGGTTGTTGAGATGCCGTTTAAGCTGACGGTATAACTCAGGTTGCCGCCTTCGGCTACGGGTGCGGCATCGCTAATTGATACAGACAACGCGGTGGTATCGATGATGGTTCCCGTCCCAACAACCGGCATTACGGTATTTGGCGTACTCACACCGAGTAAAACCGTTTCGTCGCCTTCTGCAAACAGATCGGTTAGCGTTGGTATTCTGACGATGAATCCAGTCGCTCCAGCGGGCACATCCACGGTCGTGCCAGTTAGCGGCACAAAGGTGATGCCGCCATCAAAACTAACTTCAAGCGGTTGGGTATCGGTGCCCAGTGCTGCAGTGCTTGAAGCCGGCGTTAGCGTGACGGTGGTCGGCGTGGCACTTGGGTTGCTTAAGGTGATTACAAAGTCTAAATTACCGCCTTCATGGACGCTTGGACTAGATACACTATCAATTTTCGGTGCCAAGTCATTGTCGTTAATCGTGCCTAACCCCAGATTGTCGACAATCGTGGCGTTGCTGGCATCGAGCAAGTTAAGGTTAAACAGTTCAGTGCCTTCAAATACAGTGTCTTCGCTGATAGGCACGGTAATGGTCTGACTGAGCACGCCTGGTGCAAAGGTCAACTGTCCGCTTAAGCCGGTAAAGTCGACATTATGGGTAGCGGAGCCGCTGCTGGTGCCGTAATTAACGGTTATGGTGTCAGCACTTGCGGTACTTAAGGTTACGGTGAAGGTTGCTGTGCCAGCTGACTCATCAACTGTTACATCGTCAATTTTTATCTGCGGTCGAACGAACAGGGTTTCCGTCGCTGTTTCGGTAACGCCGCCCGAAGTAACCGTGTAACTGTAGGTAGTTGTACCGGTAAAGTCAGTCGTCGGCGTAAAAGTCAGGATGTTATCAGTGCCTAATGTAACGGTGCCATTAGCAACAATAACGCTGTCACCAATAGAAATCGGAATGCCGTTAATAGCGGTGATTTCAGCAGTACTGGCAAAGCTGTCGGCGGATGCACCATGGGTTCCCAAAATGGGGTTATAAGAAATGCTGGTGTTTGGATCAACGGCTAACGCGTCCGGTACAATATCTGTCAGTGCGCTAACCGTAATCACCTGATTGGCACTGGCTGTACCGCCATGACCATCACTGATTTCATAAGCAATGGTGACGGTACCGTTATAATCCGGTTTGGGTGTAAAGGTGATCAGGCCGTCAGCACTGATTTCAAGCACACCTTCAGCAACGGTTATGGTCTGAGCGATGCCAGGAGTCAAAGCAACATGATTGATACTGGTGACCGCCAAACTGTCCCCTTCACCGTCGGTATCCAATGCTAAGGGAGTTAGTGTTATGGACGTGTCGTCTTCCGACATTAGATACGCATCATCTACAGCAATTGGCTGATCGTTAGAGCCATTGATGGTAATGGTAAGCACGGCCATGTCGCTACCGCCACTACCATCATTCATGGTGTAGTTAAAGCTGTCTGTAAGCGATTCCCCGACTTTAAGAGCTTGCACGACTGAGTTATTGTTATCAACGATATAGTCATAACGGCCATCAACATGAATCCAAAGACTACCGTAACTGCCGCTAAGCAGTGTGCCATCTGACATAGTGCTGGTGCTGACTGTACCGGCATTACCCAAACCTTCAACAGCACCGGTACGGATTTCAGTTACCGTAAAACTGCTGAGGGCATTGTCTATGTCGGTGTCGTTACTTAACACATTGCCAATGGCATCGCTGCCTATGTTTGCGCTGGCTAATACGCCAGCTTCCACCGCGCTGGCTGTATCATCAACGGCCACAGGATGATCATTGGCACCATTAATTGTTACATTGAGCACCGCAGTGTCACTGCCGCCGCTGCCGTCACTTAGGGTGTAATTAAAGCTATCGGTGAGCGTATCTCCCGCATTTAACGCTTGTACACTGGCGTTATTGTTGTCGATTACATAGTTGTAGCTGCCATCAATGTTCATAGTGAGTGTTCCGTAAACTCCCACCAGAGCGCTGCCCACAATGCCGGCTGTACCAGCGCCTTCCGTTGCACCAGCGCGAATGTCAGTGACCATAAAGCTGCTAACTGCATTGTCAACATCGTTGTCATTGCTAAACACATTACCCGTGGCATCACTACCAGGTTTGTCATTAGCCACTCCACTCGCCTCAAGCGCATCACTGTTATCATCGGCCGCGACCGGACTATCATTGCCGCCAGTAACATCAATAGTTAATGTTGCGGTCATCGTACTGCCATCACTATCGGTGATTTGATAGGTGAACACATCGTGGACGGTTTGTCCGGCCGCCAATGCCTGCACCGCAGGGTTGGCATTGTCCAAGGTATAGCTGTAAGTGCCGTCAGCATTCAGTAACAGGCTACCGTAGTCACCGTTAGTAGCATTACCGATATTGGTTGATAGCGGCGTATTACTGCCTGCAACCACACCGGTAACCGGGTTGGTTTTTGTGTCAGCGCCCAGGGCATCATTGCTAGTGACATCACCCGTCACAGCGGTTGCGGTGTCTTCAGTAATGGTGTTGGTGTCAGCGTTTGCAACAGGCACATCATCGGTAATGGCAACACGCAGGGTTGCGGTGCCGGTATCGCCCAACGCATCGGTAACAGAGACAGTAATATCATCCGTAACCGCCCCGTTTGCCTGGTTCGCCGGACTGATCAAGGTATACGTGTAGTTAACCACACCGGTAATGCTGTCAAAACCGGTAATGGCAAGCACACCATAGCTTGTGTTAACCAGAATCGGCGCACTTGTGCTTACCGTACTTAAGCTTGCAGCACTTATGTCCGTGCTGGCCACGGTTATAGTGCTAAGTGAATGCGCACCGCCCTCAACAACAGCGGAGAATGAGCCATTGAGCACTTCACCAGCGCCAATCGCGTTGCTACCGGTATTCAGATCAGACTCAAGTACCGAGCCATCGGTGCCGGCCACGCTGCCATCATACAAACCCATAATGGCAGGAATACCGAAGATGGAAATCTTTAGGGTGGCGGTGCTGGTATCACCATCACTGTCGGTAATTTGATAGGTGAACGTATCAATGATTGAGTTGCTTGATGTCAGACCCGAAACCGCTGGATTGGCGAAGTCTGGCGTATAGGTATAGCTACCATCCGCATTGAGTATCAGGCTGCCGTAACTGCCCGCAGTGGTAACGCCGATATTAGCAGCATCTGGACTGCCTGTGCCTGCCACCACCCCTGTTACAGGTGGTATTAAAGCATCTGCACCAAGTGTATCAGCTACACCATCGTTTGTGTTTGGGTCAGTTAAGCCCCCGGCACCGGCATTATTTGCAGTTATAACATTACCATAAGCTGTGCTGGAAGGCTTACCGGCTTTATTAACAACTTCATCAATGTCATTACGTGCAATGGGCGCATCATCAATAATGGCCATGTTTAATGTGGCAGTCTGGCTGTCGCCTTGGGTATCGTACAGATTGAGCGCAATGACATCGCTAACAGCAGCGTTTCCACTGTGATCTGCGGGCGAGTTTAGGGTAAACGTGTAATTGACTTCGCCAGTGGTGGTATTAAATCCATTAATAACAAGCGAGCCGTAAGCAGTGGGTATAACCACTGGCGAGCTGGCACTGGCAGTTAATGCCGCCAAGCTGACATCCGTACCCGCGATATTCAATTTTACGATACCATCCGGCGCACTGATATTAAAGCTGCCAGACAGGGTTTCGCCTGTACCGGACGGATTTGAGCCTGCCGCCAAATCAGTTTCTAAAACGGAACCGTCCGTACCTGCAATGCTGCCGTTATTTAGATTGGTAATGGTTAACGGATCATCAACCGGGGTAATATCAAATTGGAAGGTATTCGGGCTTGGATCCAGATTAACCCCGCCATTAGCGATCCCGCCATTATCACGCACCTGAAAACTAAAACCGCCCAGTCCGGAGCCATTGATATTCGCTGCCGGGGTAAAGGTTAGTGTGGCAATCTGTGCCAGGGTTAGCTCTTGTCCTGGCGTAACCGCAATACCCCCTATGTTAAGTACGCCCTGGTTTGCTGGTGGCAAACTGGTTATCAAGACGGATGCAAGCGTGTTGGCCGGGCTGTCATTAAGATCGGTAAAACCAAAGTCTGCTGCCGAAAAACTATAGATTGCATCCTCATTAATCGTTACGGTATTGTCGGTGCCAGCAGGCGCGTCGTTGACATCATTAACCGTAAGCATAACCGTGGCGGTTTTACTGTCGCCATCAGCATCGGTATAGCTGTAGATAAAACTATCGGACCCCTTATAGTTGGGGTCCGGTGTATAAACAAACGCACCGGTTGCGGTATTGAAAGACGTTAACGTGCCATGCGCTGGCGCAGTGCTGATAGCTAATGGGTTGGCAATGCCGGGTGTTGTGCCGATGTCGGTGTCATTTGTTAACACGTTACCGGTGATTGTTGAATCTTCGTTACCTGAAAAAGCATCATCAACGGGATCTGGAACAAGGTTGATCGCAATGGTCGTAACCGCCACATTGGAGTCCGCTATGCCATCGTTGACCGTTATATTAAGACTTCGATCCACCGCCTGAGCAGGCAACGCCAAGTCTGTGCTATTATTAAAGGTAATGACTTGTAGTGCGGTTTGGTAATCGGCGACTGTCGCTGTGCCAGTCAATTTAACTGTAATTTTACCTGGCACAGAAATATCAACAATTGCAGTAATGCCGGCAGGCAAACTACCCACCGCAAGCACATCACCCAACTGGGCGTTAGTAAGCACGACTGTCGCACTGGACAAATTTGTATTATCAATATCGCTAACATGAATATCGCTATTGACAATAGTAACTCCTGAGCCATTTTCTTGATAGCTGGTACTGTAACCGGTTCCTGCAGTTGCACTATTTAGATCAATAACTGGCGGGTCATTAACGGGTGTAACGGTGATGATGGCGGTATCAATATCGCTCAGAGGACCGCCACTGCCCGTGTTGCCCAGATCATTTGTCGTCATCGTTAATGTGACAGCACCATTGGCATTTGCAACTGGGACGAACACAGGTTGAGATGCCACGCTGCTCAGAAAGCTATTGATGTTGGCTTGTGCGCCGGTAAGAATCAAAGTCCCGGTTCCCGAGCCCAGCACGGTAACACTGCCTGTCCCACTGGCGGTGAGCGTGCCTGCGTCAACACTTAACGTTACGGTTATCGGGGCCGCACCGGCATCAACATCCACAACGGCCAAGCCAGATAGTTTGAGCGATGTGTCTTCGTTTGTCTGGAACGTGGCAGGCAAGGTATTTACAGGCGCATCATCGACAGCAGTGACTGTAATGGCAACGGTGTCGGTATCTGTGCGTGCATCTGTGGCCTGACTGGGAATACCGTTACCATCAAAATCACCGGTATTGCCTTTGTCATTACTTAAGACTGTCAGCGTGTCACTGCCATTGAAATTGTTGGTTGGGGTATAACTTAAAGACGTTAACGTTGCATTGATTTCATTCTGCGTACCAGAAATAGTCAAGTTTCCGCTATTATTTGCGCCTGCGGAAATAGTGGCACTGCCCGACAAGACCACCGCTAACGCACCATGTAGAACGCTTAGTTGCATGGTGATGATGCTAATGCCCGCATCAGAGTCGGCTACTGATAGGCCGGAAATTAGTAATGGATTATCTTCGGCAACAGTTTGTGCACCAACCACCGTATTAACAGGTGCATCGTTCAATTGCACGTAACCTATATTGGCACTTGCTGAGCCTGCTTCAGCGATATTAAGGTCGATTTTACCTAGCACCAGACCATCGCTATCATAGCGAACATTAAAAGACTGTGCGTTATAACTGATGGTGCCACCGCTGTTTGGCCCGGTAATGCGATAAACTCCCGCTGGAAGCGCGCCAAAATGATAGCTGCCATTGCTATCGGTGGTTGTGGTAAAGCTTAAATTATCCGAGCCAGTGCCGATATTGCCGTCCGCTCCAGCCCAAATCAGGGTTACCGTTTGCCCGGCCAGGCGCGTCTCGCCAGTGTCAACCAGACCATTGGGAATGCGGCTGTCATCCCAAAGCGTACCGGAGATAATGCCAATACCCGCCCCTTCTGATGCCATATAGCTGTTTGGAGCAGCCACGCCGCCGCTACCGTCACGTTCACCACTGACCGTTGCATCCGCACCCAGACTTGAACCGGCAAAACCGGTAAACGACTCTGGTAAACTGGAATAAGTTACTACGGCGTTACTGGATGCGATTGCGCTACTTGTAGGAACTTCAACCGTGTAAACAACAGATACCGAAGTACCAATCGCCAATTGGGTAAAGTCAACAGCAATTGCACTTGCAGTTGATGCCATGACACCCGCAGGCAAAGCGTTCATTGCATAGCTGATACCCCCGATAGTTACGGAAGTGATTGTGTAATTGCTGCCGCTAATAACACTGTCGGTTAGTTTGATGTTATTGGCTGCGCCATCGCCGGTATTACTAAAACTAAGGGTGATGGTAGCCTGTCCGGTGGTGCTATTAATCGCCGGGTTAAAGGCTGTCAGCACTTTGGTTAAATTGGTGATTTTTGGTTCCACTACGTTTTCAACGACCGTATTCGATGTACCAGTAACCAATGTACCTATTCTTGCTAGAATGTTTACATTGAAAGCATCTGCGGTATCGTTAGCTACGATATTATCTACTCGAGCGTTAAATTCTATAACCACAAATTCAGCATCCGCATCGCTATCGATATTACTCAAGTCTCCAAGATTAAAGACCGGTGCCTGGGCTGTAGACGTGTCGATTTGTCCAGTCGCCAATACTGCGGTCGGGCCGTTGGATAGGTTTGCTACAATATCAGCGGCTTCAAGTGACAACCCGTTACCAACAATGGCAAGACTGCCACCACTGGTTAATCCGGCAATACTTGATGTAATCCCCGCTTCGTTAGCAATAAGCCCAACTTTGGTTGTCCCATCATTGATGTACGACAAACCACTGGGTAAATTGGCTTGCACATTGAAAGCATTATTCGCGCCTTCCGGAATACGAACGACTACCCGGTAGCGAACAATTTCAGCTATGGCGACTGTCTCGGGACCCGTGGTTGGCGAAGGCGCAGCTGTATCCGCTAATCCACCAACATGGCTTAAACTGGGTGCAAGCGGAACCACATTAACCCAGACGGGTGTAGTAATGTGGTAATCATTCAATACCCCGCCCGCCCCTGTGCGCTCATCGACATTTTGTGCAGCCACTAAATTATTGGCGCTATCCATGCTGGTCCAGCGCAGTTCCGGAGTGCTAACAAAACTATCGACACTGGGCGCGCTGCTATTTACCGTACCGCGCACAACCAGCACAATACTTTCGCCAGGCGCTATATCCAGGTTTACACTTGAATTCCCCGCAGTACCGGTCAGCGTCTGTAACGTATTACCTGTTATCTCAAAAAGACTGGAAACATTTGTCGCGCCTTTCAGTGCCGACATCAATGTGATTGAACTAAGCTGGCTTGGAAAGGGATTGCTGACCATCAGATCATAGGCATTAACACTGGTGACACCAGAAGGATTGGTAATAGTGACTGTGTATTCAAGCACATCACCCGCATCAACCGAGGTCCATTGCAACCCAGGCGTTGCTATATCCGTATCAACTACATTCGTCATAACCAGAACAGGCTCACGTAGGGTGATGACTGGCGCATTACTTGGACCCACAGTAACATCAACTGCAACCCCTGTTGCGTTACCGTCAACATCACTGTAAATCATTTTTGTTTGGTTGATTAATGTCGTGGCCGCTTGATTAGCCGCAATGTTATCGACAATCAGCCTCACTCTGATCACAAAAGTATTGTTGCTGGCAATGTTATCCGGTGCAGTGGTGGTTGCCGAGAAGGTTAACCGCGCATCAATGCCGTCTGTACCTAATACCCCTGAAGGCGTTGCTGCTAGTGTGTTAACAGTGATAGCGCCGTTAAAATCTGCGGTCAAGGAGCCACCACTGGCAATGGCAGTGGTAACAAGTTGATAGCCGATGGCGTTGTATGCGGTATCCAGGCGCATACCGGCCGGAATTAAGTCATCAATCCGTAAACTCTGCGTGCTGCCTTCCGGTAAGGTGACTTTTATATCGTACAACATGGATTCACCAACCACCAGGTTAGCGCCAGTCGTACTGGCACTGCTGGAATCATCGCTGGTAATCGTGCCGCCCTGAAACACCTTAGTTACAGTGGGCGTGGCAACTAACTCAGTCGCTGAATCTGTTAAATCCGTGAGGCTAATATCCGCGTCACCCTTGCAAGCGGCATAATGGGTTAAGCTGGCGTTTGTGACAAAATTTTGCGCAGCCTTGACGGTAGCATCCGCTTGCACATCATAGGTAATAACAGCCACATTGCTGCCATTGGTTACAGCGACCCCGGCATCATCATGGCCAGCACCCAGGGTGCCGATATTGTTATTATCAAGAAACGTGACGATATTCCCTGATACACTGTAATCTGTTCCCAAGCTGAGCAAGCTGCCATCTCCGCGAGCCACTTTAAGGTTAGCTGTACTCAAGCTGCCGCCGATAAAGCTTAATCCTGCCGGCAACGCACCAACGGTTGCACTAACATCAAAAGCAGCCCTGCCTCCCTTGTTTTCAACGGCTGTAGCAAGCCGGATCGTGTCACCTGCATCAAAATTAGTTAAATTGCCATCAACCGCACTGGCAGTGGTAATTGTGCCGGAAAACGGCAGCGAGCTACCAGCCGTTCCGGCAGCTTGCCAGGTACCGGTTGCGCCAGTAACACTTGCACCGGGGTTGGTAACGCTAACCACCCCGGTTTTAATAAAAACATCGGGTTGGGCCAGCTTTATGGCGATTAAGTGCTCATTAGCAAACGCGCTTCGGGTTGGTGTTGCATCCTGGGTAGCTTGTGCCAGCAGGGCTAAATTAAAACCGTCTACAAAGGGTAAATCACCCACCATAATCGAGTAAATTATCTCTACGGTTTTAGGATTGTTGGTTAGGCTGGAATAATTACCAAAATTAAAGGTTAAAGAATTTGCTGTACCATCCGCAACCACACTCGTTACCAGCCCGGGATTGGTATTGGCCGCGCCGTACATCCATTGCCCCACGGCAGGTAAGCTGCCGCCGGCCGTGTAAGTGCCGGCTGCCCCCCAAACATCACCGGTTACACCATCGGTATTTGGATCGTTAGCCATCAATAGGGGCAATGGTAAAAATGACTTTAACTTAAAATTTTCATAATCGCCTGTGGTTAAATCGTAACTTAGCTTTACGGTAATGACATCGCAGGCTTTCATGGTAGTTGGCGCGCCGACAACGCCGTTAATGGCGATAATGGCTGTGTTGACAGACGAGTTTTTAACTATGGATTGTACACTGGATGTGTCTGGTTCTGATTGTCCCGTCAGCGCCAGCCCGTTGTTTAGTAAAGTGCCATCCACAGTAACATCGTTACTTATAATATCTCCTTCGCTGATTGTATTAACGGGCGGATTGGTAAACGCATCATCCGGTGTTGAACGCAACACGATGGTGACCGTACTGGCACCGTTCAAAACCGAATCCCCCTGCAAGTCACCTTGTAAACGCGTTAATATGTTCGCTAAATCAAATTGCAGATAGGTTTTCCCATTCGCCGCTTTAGCGCCTGAATTGTTACCTGACGCATTGCCAACAAAAAAATCAGTTCCCCGAACCAAGGTTACCGAATGACTACCGGTGCTGTCCGTGTAAGACAATGTCGGTGTAAAACTACTTTTCCAGGTCTGTCCATCACCAAGCACGTCATTAACCAACCACGATCCACTACCGCTGACGTCTTTACCAAACGCAAAATAATCGGACAGGCTGATTTTTAGATTATATTCAAGCGTATCACCGGGTGTAACGCTGGCGGCGCCAGTATTGGTTTGTATGGTTACGGTTTTTAGTATGGTTATTGCCTGCGCTTGAAATGTAGCCGAAACACCTGCATTTGATATTACCGAGACAACGGCCGCAGCATCCCTGGTATCAATAGGTGTTAAGGAGCCTGAGCCAGATGCCGGCGCTATGGTAATTGTTCTGGCATCACCGCTAACGGGATTTAGTATGGGATTTCCGGCATAGTCATTCTGCGGAATATAAAAATCTACACCGACTGTCTGAGGGGCATTTAGGGTAGCGTAGCGAACGGTATAAGATTGCAAAAATGTGCCTGCCGACAAGGCAGCATTGATTGCACTTGTTGCGGTCAGTACCGTGCCATCTGGCAGGGTAAGCGATGTTACCGTTCCACCTGCACCGGGTGAAATTGCCTTAATCATCATGGTATCAGGCAGGGTTTGCGTTACATCAAAATTGGTGAATGTAAGCCCAGCCCCAGGTGTAACACTTGTGACTATTTGACTGGTAGAATTTGGTCCGGTTACCAGCTTAGAATCAACAGCGCTAACCGCTTGTGTAAGCGTAACTGCGGTTGGATGCACAGTAAGAGTTTGGGCCACACTCTGAAAAATGGTCGGATCCGTAGTGGGATTATCGCTTGAATCCTGTCCGAACCGAAACCCGGCCCGCGCCGAGATTTTTAAGTCTTTACTGGTATTACCGGCCACATCAGCAAGATTACTCAAGCTTGCGGTTATTAACACAGGTGCCGCCGGTTGATCTGCCGTGTAACTGCCAAAGGGCAATTCCAACACAACTAATTTATCGCCTGGCTGTAAACCATAGCTGGCAGCGGTAACGGTAACAGCGGCGCCGGTATTATTCTTAGCTAACGGGTGCTTGGCATTTCCTGCCGCATCAAAAGTAATGGTATACGAGGTAACGGATTGTCCCAAATAGGTAGCAGAAACAAAATTCACCCCATCATCAACTTGGGCACCCGCACCATCTTTACCCGTAACAGGCAACAGTAAATCAATAAAGGGCGCATATCCTATACCGGTTGTGGCGGTATTATCAAAGGTTGCTGTGAATGTTAAATTACTGCCAATTAAAGCGTCGGTCTGATTCGTGGTGAGAGTTAGCTTGGGAACTGGCGTATCTAACAATCCCTGAAATGCTGCCAAGGCACTGGCACTAAAAGGTATTTGATTTTCAATCACCCCCGTTTGACGCTCAAGCAACCAATCCCCTCCCAGACTGGCACTCCCTGTAGCATTGGTTGAATCAATAACATCAGCGCCAGTTAGTTCAGCCAATAAGTTGGTTGCCTGCTGACCTAAAGCGCCCTTTCCAAAATCGCAGCCATAAATAAAAATATCCGCATTATCCGTGAGATGTTGCTTAATCAACGCCAGTTGATTTGCGTACTGCCCTTGCATGGTATCCAGATTGATGAGGGAACCTCCCAGTTTCAACTGCCCTGCACTGCCGTGAGAAATAATATGTATGGCGCTGATATTATCGTAACCAGAAACAGCTTGGGTCATTTGCTCCACTTCATTTTTGTGCGAGTCAAGCAAAATAACCGTTGCTGAGGCATCAATCCCTTTCAGCAAATCCTGATATTTCTCAATTGAGGTATCGACAAATACCAATGAGTTCTTGGTCTGACTCTGCGCAGCTGGGTCTTCCTTATCTTGACTTGGCGCAACTTCAGCACCTGGGTAATTATCACCGCCAAACGCATCATTCTGAGTCCAGCTAACCAGTCCACCAGTTAGCGCTTGCACGTTCGCAAGCCAAGTGCTGCTGCCCAGATTCTTTTCACCATGAAATCGTACTTCAGTATCTGGAAATAAATGATTTCCCCAATCAGCAAGATACAGACTTTCGTCTAATGATAACCTGGATGCAATAACACTGGACCCCAACCATTGCTTGCCATCCTGTTGTCCCGAATATATCTCTAAATGCGTAGTCTGGGGGCGTTCATCCAATATCTGCGCGATTTGCTGGTAACCATCCTGGTTGGCGTCAATTACTCTAACCAAGGTGTCTTGCGGTGGATTTGCCAATAACTGTTGCAAACCTTCCACTCTTGAATCCACTATGATCAGATTGGGAGAGTTGGCTGGACCAGCCGAGAGACTTGTTAAGATGGCGCTTGGCTGTACTTCATATTGCTTGGAATCGGTAGCTAATTGTTTAAAAAAATCCGCATCTGAACCAAAATCACTAGCAGGCGTAATTAAATCTTTTGAAGCGGTTGCTTGATTTTGGTGTGCAGTGCCATTTTCCTGCGATACCGTTTTATTATCCAGAACTTCAGAACCGGACGCTACGACAGCCCCGTCAAATAATAACCGGTTTTCCAGCGCTAACCTGACTGAGCTGGCTTGGGCTATTGGGTTACGGTGCTGGCTTTTTTGTTGATTTTTCATAGCTGCATTTCTTTTTTTTATCAATGACTTAACATGGTTTATTTGAATTTTTATCTACATCTGCTTTTGGATATTTTTTTAGACGTTAGAAACAGCAATTCCTGCTAAAAAAATTCATCATTGATTTACCAACCACTTTCTTTTATTAATGTGATGGTTATCAAGCGAATTAACCTGCTGGCAACGCTTTTGGCTGTGGTGTTTAGACTCATCCGGCCGCGCAAGGTATTCTGCGGCGCTAATTGGGCTGACAAGAGAATACGGTATATGCCTTGCGCAGGAATCAACCGTTTCTGAGCATCTTGTCTAACGGCTAACTCACCACCATAAATTGAAGCCAGCTCTTCAATTTTTAGCTCGCGCGCACCTGCGCCATCAATGGAAATGATCTGCACGGGCATCGGTGCAACGTCACCTCCTTCAGGATAAAACACACCTTCCCCCCCTATGATCAATTCGGCTAAATCTGCTTCTTCAACATAACCAACTACATTGGAACTTGCGTTTTTAACCAGTCCGATGGGTTCATCTTTTGCCAGCCATTCACCAGGAACAATGGCATCAGACAAATCCCTTATTCGGCCATTAAAGGTAGCGCGCACTTGCAACTTTTCCTTAATACTGCGATACCCTCTTATTTCCGCCACTACCGATTGCAGTTCTTCAAAGTCTTTTGGGTTATTGCGCGCCAGCTTAGTTTCCACACTTTGTGAGGATAATTGCTCCTTAAGCTCCTGCCATTTCAATTCGGCTAACCGGATTTTATAATCCAAGTCGGGCGATTCCAGCTTTAATATCACTTGATCAACAACAACGTTATCACCTTCTTTAACCAAGACTTCTTTGACTTGAGCCGCTTCAACTGCATAAAGCATGTGCTCAGCCTCGGCAATAAATAACCCCGGAACAATCAAATTGGAACGCCAGGGTATAAATAACGCCGCTATTGCTATCAATGGAATCAGCCAGGATGGCCTTGGCCGAATTGGTGTTCCTTTTAAGGTAAATAAATTTCGCCACACGCCCACTTCCGCCCAAATTGGTCTAAGCACAAACCAGCCGATTTCAACAGCAAATAGAAACAATCCCAAGACTTTAAAGAAGAAGTAATAGACCGCCCAGGCAATACCTGTAAATAGAATTAACCGGTAAATCCAAATACTGAAAGCATAAATCACCAGCCATTTTTGTTGTGACTTTGACCAATGCTCCGGTGAGGCCAAACCAAAACCGAACAGGCTTTCTCTAAGCCGCCACCTGGCCAGCGCAAAAGATCGGTCTTGTAGATTGGGTATATCCCAGGCATCAGCAATCAAATGATAACCATCAAAGCGCATGAATGGATTTAGGTTAATGGTTAAGGTGATCAACCATGCGGTACTGGCTAATAGATAACTACCACTGCGAAATGCCCCGTCCGGCAGCACTGTCCATAAAATGGTCGCCACCACCGCCAGGCTAAGTTCTGCAATAATGCCGGCCGCATCAATAATTAGCCGATCTCGACGGCGCGGTAATCGCCAGGCATCGGTTACATCGGTCCATAAAACCGGCATACCTAAAAGCAACGCGACACCCATTGACGGCACTCGGCAACCAAATTGGCTCGCTGCAAAGGCATGACCCATTTCATGCACAACTTTTGATAACGACATCATCCCTACCGTTGCCAGCAACCCCTCCGGGGTTAAGTTATACATAAAGCTATGGCTAAATAAGCTCCACTGTTGTGCAACCAGATAAACCGCAACGCTGGCGCTAAAACACAGTAAGATTAAAAATTGGCGCGTAAAAAGCAGGTTAATAAAGCCGTGCATCCGTTTAAGATAGGGATCCGGCTTTATTAAGGGAACTCTAAAAAACAGATAGTTATGCAACAGCCAAGTCCAAATTCCCGGCTTGCTTAACTGATTAGTTTCTGCAAAACGTTGACTGTTTTCATAGCCCATCAGAGGTTGGGTCAAGTTATTTCTACTCAGAAATTCAATCAACTGTTCTATATCTGTGCTTTCAGCAAATAATGTTGTCTCTGATTGAATGGATGTGGCTATTTGCTCCGCATCACCCAAACCCCAGCGACGCAAGCATTCAAATTCCAGCCAACCGATCCGAAAATAACGATGCACGGCTGGATCGTATAAAGTCCAGGTTGGTGAGCCGTCATATCCGAGCGGCCCTTGATGTAAAGAAAGCTCTTCTCGCAACATCAACCACGGCTGAGGCTTATCTTTTTCTAATAAACCAAGACTTAAAACGTCATCCATAAGCGCAGAGTACGTATGGGTTTACGTAACAACCATAAAATAAAGGGCCGATGGGTTCCGTATAATTTGGCCGTGCCGTGATAGCCTAATCGAGGCAAATTTTGTTTATCAACAAATGTAGCTTTTAAGCGATAAGCCATAACTTCCGCAGGCGTTGGCGATGCACGATAACTAAAATAGTTAAGCTTGGCCTCCAAAGGTTTATGAGGGCTGATATTGGAAAAAAACAAGACTTCCGCGCCCTGTTCTAAGGTAATTAAGTCTTCCATAGGCAAGTGAACTTCCAACTCCACTGCGTTGGGATCAGCAACCGCCAGTATTTTTTCGCCCTGTTTAACCGGCTTGCCCAGCCAGTCGTTAGGATCATCAAATACCGTCACACCATTAAGCGTAGCAACGACTTCACTACGATTTAAAAGCGATTGCACATATTCCACTTCTGTCGATTCCTGCTCCCATTTACTCTTCAACCCTGCCAGTTTTGATTTAAAAGTTGGGTCCAACATGGCTTGTTGCGTAGTTTGCAGATACTCGGTTTGAGCGCTGTCCCGTTTTTCCTTAGCAACTTGAATTCGGCTTTGTAATTCAGTCTGATCCAGTGAGAATAGTTTCTGCCCAATTTTGACCGCTTCATTCGGTTGCACATAAAACCTCTCGACAATACCTTCCAGAGGCGCTCTAACCATATTCGGTTGAAACGGCGTTACTTCCGCTTCGGTTAGCACAGATTGTCTTACTGGAAAAAACAACAACAGCAGTATCACGCCACCAACGAGGGTTTGCAGTTTTTTCTGTTTTAATTTTTCCCGCCAGCGTGTCACAGGACTGGTAACCTGTGCTAAAGCCAACGCATGTCCATAGGCTTCCGCAAGATAAGAAATCAGGTGAATTTCGGCGTCGTTCCAATCCTCTTCTCGAAATAACACCAACCAATAACTGATTTCGCCTGGTGACATCAACGGAATACGCAAACCATAATGCGGCAACCATTCTGACCAGTCTTTAGCCAGATCCTGCGGCACATCATCGGCTGTAAACGAAAAGATGGCTGGCGCTTCTTGCGGAAAATCAATAGCTGCAAAAATAGCCTTCAACCACAAAACATAAGGACTGTTCGGTTCCGGCTTTACCACGCCGGAAGCGGATTCGATTTGGTTAACATCCTTCCGCCACAATAGGGCTTGCCGATATGGAATCAACTCAGCGGTTTCATTAACCAATACATAAGGTAATTCTTTAGCCAAAGCTTGTCTGGCTCGACGCTCCAACTGCAGCAATAGCGTCAGCCGCAATAACTGTTGATTAAATCGATCGTTCACTTTGCAGGCGCTAGTTCGATTGAGCCGCTCATGCCCGGTAATACTTCAGCATTGCTATCGGTAATGGCGGCATAGACTTTAATCGTCTGGCTGACAGGATCAACTTTGCCACCTAACCTGATAATTTTGGCGTGATAGCTGTTATTGGTTTCCATCAATCGAACTGTCAATGAATTACCTGATTTTAAACGTGGCAACATTTTTGATGGCGCAATAAATTCTACTTCCAGATCACTTTCATTAATGATTTCCATTAACGGATCGCCAGGTCTCACTGACTGATAGGCTCTTGCTGTTACATCCACTACTTT
>Ga0208514_100259_pt1 | contig 35107 bp, 36 predicted proteins | sample LakWasMet70_HOW9_2_FD_183900 | JGI IMG/M metagenome (GOLD analysis project Ga0208514, IMG submission 183900) | Freshwater sediment methanotrophic microbial communities from Lake Washington under simulated oxygen tension - Sediment Metagenome... | ecosystem: Environmental > Aquatic > Freshwater >...
TTGTGCTGGACTGGTAAATATAAGCGCCCCCAGGAAAAGCAAAAGTACAAGCTGCATCTAAGGTAGAAAAAGACTGACCGCCGTAATACCAAATGCCGCTAGCAGGGTAAGTATCAGCTGAAACTATGCCAGATGCAAAAAAGGAAAATAAAAACAGGGTTATTCTAAGCATTATCGAAACCAGAAATAACAGCATAGGCGCAAACTAGGCCGCTCAGAAAGTACAAGAATAAAAAAATCATGTTTTTGGTCTCTTTATGGGTTTATAGAAAAGGGGGCCTTACGACCCCCTCCCCGTCTTCTTTGCTACCGCTATCTAAACCAGCCGATAACTTTGTTAAAGCCCCACTTTGCAACGCCCGGCAGCATTTTAATGGCGGCAATCGCTGTTATCGCCGCTACGATTGTTGTGCTATCGACCGCACCGGTTACACCGGTAAAGTCCAACGCCGCATTGGCGGGGCCAATTGCGAAAACAGACAACCCGAAGGAAGCGAGTAATAACGCTCCAATTCTTTTGATATTTTTCATAGTTCACCTATTTTTCTTAAGTTAAGGCTCAAGGATGTTTTTCCTTGAACCAGTTGATAACGACCCCATACGCCCAGGCCGATAAGTATGCGATGACGGGCAAACCAAAGCCCAGCATCCACATTTGTTGCAAATCCCCCGATACGGGAATTGTGAAAATATCCATTAATGTTGGTTCGGACATTAGTTTTGTGTAATCGTCCGCCGACAAAATTATTACCCCTGTACATTCGTCCAGCGGCGTATCTGATAATAAGAGTCCTTGGCCACCTGTAACTGGATCGTTAGAACCACCACCTAAAGGGGATAAATCAGAGGTCAGGTTAGTGATTTGGGCGCACGTGGACATTTTTACTCCCATTCGCTGATCTAATTACATGGCCGTTTATGAATCGGTCTTTCCTCACTCGGTTACTAAGTACCCGCTCTTTGAACTCTACGGGCTTTTTTATCAGGCAGGTCATTGAGCGGATTTTCATGGGTTATTGCCCCTTTATGGTTTGTTTGCGGTGTTTGAGGTTGTTGTTCCGGACGGTGTTCCGGACGTTGTGCCCGTCAGCTGTCCCGATACGCCTTTGGCTTTGTCTTTGCTTTCTTGTTCTTGTTCGACTGACGGGTCAGGACCGTCAAGTTTCATGGTCTCAGCCACCAGCACGGCTTTATTTTGCCCACCCATATCGACTCTACATACAATTTCCATCATGCACGGAAAATAAAGTTTTCCAGAATCAACCAAGGCCTTTTGCGCATCGAACATTTCAAACGGCATTTTGATTTTTATTAACTCATTACCCAAGTTATTTGGGTTTTGTCCGGTATTGGGTTTACTTACCCATATCGAACCGCCATTCGAAACACCTCGCTCGTTGCTAATTTCATACCGCGTCAAACTTTCAACTTGACCTCGTACAATGGTGCGCATATCGCCCAGAAAACCGTTTTGGGTTATTTGATCTGTCATGGTTTTGTTCCTTTGCTGTAAGTTAATGTTATGACCCTTTAAACCGCGGGTCGAACGGGGTTAGTCTTCTATGTCGGGGTCTTCTAAGTCCGGGTCTTCTTCGCCGTCGTCTAATGATTCGTAATATTCGCTTTCTAACGCACTGTATTCTTTAATTTGATCTAAAAGCTCCAATTGTGAATCACTAAGCTTGATTTCTCTTTCAAGAAGTAAGTCACACATAAAACACTTTAAGCGGTCGTCGTATTCTTCTCCGCATTCGGGACATATCAATAATGCCATTGTTTCAAGCCTCTAAATCTGGGTCTTCTAAGTCCGGGTCTTCTTCGCCGTCGTCCAGGCACTCGTAATCTTCGGTTTCTTTATCCTGATGTTTTACGGTGCGCTGGAATTCTTCTTCTATCCATTGTTGAACTTGATAAGCTGGATAGAACTTTCGACACGCTGGACAAGCTAGACCGTCTGAACAGGTGTCGTCTAATTCGCTGTCGCATTCCGGACATGTAATATCTGTCATCTTTAAATCTCTTTTAAATCGAGCGAATTAAACAGGTGGTGCAGGCGACGGGAATGTAGGCGTTTTAAATGCTGTGCCGGTTATTACTTCGTTTTCTTGGTTTTCTTGGAAATCCGGTTGTATGCAGGCTCCAAATCCGGCTTTATCAAAGGTTGTGGCTATTTCTGTTAGTGAATAGGTCATTGAGAATAATGCTATGACGTAGCCTAATATGAAGGGGAGCGTTGCGTTTGATATGAGTTTCCAGGTTAGGTTTATTAAACGTCTGCGCTGGCTGTATGTCATGCCTTGGCCGGGTAGCTGTTGTTTTATGTTGAGCATGTTTTGTTTCCTTGTTTTTTGTTCTTTTTGTTGTGTTTGGTTTTAGGCCGGTTGGGGCTGGTTATGGCCGGTTTTATCTAGCGCTTTTTCTACGCTGTTTTTTGTTTTGTTCTTTTTGGCGAACCCTAAAGGGCCGGGCTTTCCGTTCCAATCGACGTTTAAAGCTGATAACTGGCAGTAAGGACAAATCCTTTTACGCAAGCTCCAAAGGCTTTGCCCTAACTGCCAGTAATTCAGCTTTAATCGCCAATTTCCTCTACAATCCCTTTCGCTACGGCTATGCGCTGTTTTCGTTTTGCGCGTTTTACAGCTTTAAAGCGCGTAGCCATGGCCAATGAGGAAAAGCGCCTCATTGGCCATTAGATAGCTTATTTTTTGGTTGTAGTTGTACAAGTAATTTTTTTTGCAAAGCAAAAATAATTACTTGACAACTTGGATACGCTACGTGCTGGAATATCCGCTTTTTTATATTTCCCCCCTGCGGGGTTTGTTTGGCTTTCTTGGCTTTTAACATTCGGCGCGCTTTTGGTTGCGGCAAGCGGCTTGGTACGACGGCCAGTCGCCTCCGTAAAATTAAAGGCTCCTCGTACCTCGTCGCTTTAATTTTACGGGAAGGCGTGGAGGCCGAGACGGGTTCGCTTTGCCGCTTCATTGGCGCGCCGCTTGTTTCGCTGTTTGTTTCTGTTTAAGGTGCGCTAGTACTTGCGTTCTAAGCTCTTCGGACAGTTCTTTCATGGGTACGAGCTGTTTGCGCAGGTATAAGGTCATCACGGCTTTGGTCATTCCGTAAGGCCGCATGCCTCTTTCCATTGCTTCTATTTCCAGTTTTAGATAATCCTCTTGGTCAAGCGCGGTTCTGAACAGTCGTTCTTTTTTGTTGAATTCCGGTGAGCTGCCGCGTTCTGGCAGTATGGTTGAATCGGCCATTTATGCGGCTCCTATGAGGGTTGTATCAAGGTCGGTAAGGTCTGTGAGTAGGTTATCTTTGTAGTGTTTTCCGGCAGTCAATAGGGCTATGAAGATGTCCCGGTCCTCACTTATTTGATCTTGGGCTTTTTTGATTTCTCTTATGACTTTCACGTAGTCAAGAAAGAGGAAGTTCAAGCCTTGCAGTCTGTTAATGCCTTCGTCAAAACAATCATTTATACGGCCGCTACAATGCTTGGCATCCCGGTAATGTTGATGTACCGGGTTATGGTAATTGGACAGGTTTTCTTTGAATTTACGATTGGCATTAGCCACTATCGCGTTGATGGTTTCTGTCAGGTGAAAGGGGGTTACGCTGTAGGGCATGGCTCTAATCCTCCTTTTTTGCAGATGATGCTGGAAGTTCCAATGTGCCGGAACGCATGCTATCTGCAACGTATTTGATTGATATTTTGTATTCTTCGACGTAATTGAAAACATCACCTAAATAATGAATTTTAGACGTCCAAGTTTCAATAATTTTCAGGCTTTCACTAAAGCTAGAACCGCGGAAGATGAGAAAAAAAGCAAATGCATTGCTTTGCGCTCTGGATAGGCTGCTATGGAAGCATTGTCGCGTTAAATCAATATCCGAATAACTGTCATCTAATACGGTTAAGTTTTGCGCATTAAGTGCTTCGTATTTACACAAGAAGTTAAGAGCGCTTTCGAGGTTACTGGCGACTTCATCAACAGCTCGAGCATACATCACGTCTAATATGGGTTCGTTGCTCATGACACTTTTCCTTCTTTCAGGTTAGCAACCAGGACGACCATGTTTATCATGCGATAACGGCCTATCTTCGCCGTAGGTAAGTAGCCTTGATCTATCCAGCCACCCACTACGCCATTGCTTAGGCCTATGGATTCGGCGAATTTAGCAGGGGTCATGAACGGGATGAAAAATAAATGGGCGGTTGCGTGTGCTAATACTTTGTCGCCAATAGTTGATTCATAGACGGCATCTAAGTTGACGGGGGTTTGCTCTTGGTTCATGATTGCACCTTAGCCTTATATGGCTGGTTGTGGCTGGTTTGTTAGACCGCCCGGAGACGGTCTAGTCGCTGTTATTTCTGCTATCTCAAGACCAGTGGTTTACCAAAAGTAAGTACCATCTTTAATCATCATTTCCTTACGAAACAAAGTTTCAATTCCGGTGCTCATACGGTTAACAACCGTGTATCCGTAATAAAACAGGCGGTTTGACAATTGCATTTCATAATTCGTTTTTTTGACTTGGTTTTGCTCTTGGTTCATGATTGCACCTTAGCCTTATATGGCTGGTTGTGGCTGGTTTGAAACGATGACTATATATTAGCAAGCAACTAATATTTAGTCAACTAATATTTAGCAATCAATGAAAGACAGAATTAGAAAACTTAGAGAAAGCCTTGGATTTGACCGGACAATGTTTGAAGCAAAAACAGGCATTAAGGCTAAAACATGGGCAAATGTCGAGAACGGCTTACAAAAAGCCAACGAGGAACACATAAAAGCAATTATTGAAAAATGGCCCGAGTACGCCTATTGGCTTACAACTGGCCAAACCATCCCAGAAGCAGGACAAATCAGCCCAGAGATCGAGGAAACAAGAAAAAATCTGTCAACGGGTACATAACCGCAGGGAGGGCATTAACAAAATGGGGACGGTTAAAACATGAACCGGGTTAAGACCGAAAGCATCACTAAGGCGGCTCATGTAAGCCGTTAATTACAGGCAAATAAAAAACAAAGAGAAGCTATGCGTTCAAAAAACAGATATAACAGAGAAGAAAACCCATTCAATAACCCATTTGAAAATCCAGGCCAATATCAACCCGTAAAAAAGGAAATGTCCGGATGTAGATTAATCGTACTAATTGCATTAGGTATCTTATTAGCAAGCTTTGTAGGATGCGTAGCAAGCGTTACATTTACAGGAGCAATGCTAAAAGGAGTAATGGACGCTTTAAACCCCAACAATCCAAATTATGAAAAATTGGTCAAATCAACAGCAAAAGATTTAGAACCTTTAGTCAAAAAAAATTTACAACAAGTTATACCCAACAAAAACGACGCAGAACAAAACTCAATACCAATTCTACCAATTGTACCAATCCTACCGGCTCTACCGTATAGAAGCGAAATAGTAAGACAAAATAGTGAAAGAGCAGTAATGCAAGCCAGAAAAGAAACACAAAGCTTTGACTCCATTTATAAAAAACCAGCCGAATGTTACGACATTAAAGATAGTGAAACACGGATAAAATGCGCCAATAATTATATGAGCGCAAGAAAGGCTTTCAACGAAAACAAAATGGTAAGAATAAATAATGAAGATGAAACTATAAGTCCACAAACAAAAGAAGCATGCTATGAAAAAAGCACTGGAAGAAAGGTAAGTTGCGGAAATGATTACATAAGAGAAAAAGCAGCTTTTGCGGCATCAAACAGGTAATTACCAATCTATATCTTTTTTGATACAATGAATTTATGAACGGTAAACAAATCATTGCACGGTTAAAGAAGGAAGGATGGACTTTAATTAAAGTTGAAGGAAGCCATCACATTATGAAAAACATCGAGCTAAGTAAAAAAGTCCCTATTCCTGTTCACGGTTCTAAAGATATTCAAATCGGCTTAATTAAGGCCATCGAAAAACAAACGGGAGTTAAACTTTTATGATAATTGCTTATCCTTATATAGCAGAACTAGGAGAGGATAACCGTTTCTTTGTTCACTTCATCGATATTGAAGAAGCCTTCACGCAAGCTGACACTTTGGAAGAAGCCGCTTTTAACGCAACAGAGGTATTAAGCGGAATTTTAGCGTGCCGTTTAGATGATAACGAAGCAATACCAGAACCTTCGGAATGCCCTAAAAATGGTTATTTAGCATCCCCAAGCCCAAAGATTCAAGCAGCGTTGCTTTTAAAGAAAGCCAGAGGGAATAAATCATTAACGGAGCTGGCCAACGCTATGAATACAACATGGGCAGCCGCACAAAGGTTAGAGAATCCTCAACACTGGACAAGTCTTAAGCAGTTAGATAAAGCCGCCAAGGCGCTAGGGAAAAGGTTAATCCTGACTTTAGAATAGTGTAGTAATTTTGTCACTACGCCAACATTTAACCATCGTTTAATGTAGTAATGTTGTAGTAGGAAAAGACAGGGCGAGCCTTGCAAGTGTTTGATTTTATAGTAATGTACTATTAAACGCGGGATTCATAACCCCGGGGTCGGTGGTTCAAGTCCACCTATCGCCACCATACAAATCAAGCACTTAGGTTAAAGCCAAGTGCTTTTTTTATGCCTAAAAGCCGCCAAGGCGCACTCAGGGCGCACTTCAAAATAAAACTCTACAATAAACCGCAACACTTGCCGGAATTTCAGGCACAAAAAAGCCGGTGTTACCCGGCCTTGCTATCCGATCAGCATGGTTTCTATCGGCTTAAGGCAGTTGGTAAGTAATAATATTCTTGCGCTCCATACTCCACCTATTAAAATGATAGGCATATCTAAAGTAATTCCAATAAAAATGAACGATGCTGATGCGCTCTCAATATTGCGCGGGTGCGTCGCTAATGATTCCAAGGTCTTTATTTCCCCACATGCAAAAGAACGTGTGCTTGAAAGGAATATTACTCTTAAACAGGTACTTATCTGCATAGAGAAAGGGAGAATTACTGAATCACCATATCGAGATGTTAAAGGTGATTGGAGATGCAGCATAGAACATTACACATCTGGCAACGCCGTAACCGTAGCGATTGCCTTTAAATATAATAACAGCGGTGAACGCATAGTCGTTGTGACTGTGTTTTGAACGAGGTAGCAGACATGTATCATTATCAAGAAAGTGGATTAAATAATATTTGGTTGATTAATGGTTATGACATTATCGACGATCCTGACTATGGCGAGTGCGTATCAATAACTGATGTCGCAGGACTGAATAGAGCTATAGCCCACAATCTTATTTTTAATAAGCCAACACTTAATGGCTCTGAGTTCAGGTTCTTGCGCAAAGAATTAGACCTATCTCAAAAAGCATTAGCAGATTTGCTTGGCAACGATGAGCAAGCGGTAGCTCGATGGGAAAAAAAAGGAAAGGTACCAAAATGGGCCGATAGGTTACTCAGAGCATGTTTGATTGAATTTTATGGGGAAGATACTGGTATTTTAGAATTGATAGCAAGGATTAAAGACATTGATGAAAGAGACCAGGAAAAAGAAATGTTTGAAGATTATGACACTGGTTGGAAGCGAGCCGCTTAAATAGCACATTACCCGCTTCGGTGGGTTTTTTATTGCCTGGAGTTCATGGTTTTGTAAATGTCACCTGCGTTTACATTTAGAGGGGGTTATTCAAACTTCCCCAGCAGCTCTTAAAAAATAAAAGTCTTGATTCCACGAGCCGGTATCGAGGTTTTAGCCTGTAGTCCTTCGCTCTTTAAATCGAAGTCAATCGCCTGCTCGGTGCAGTTCAAAACCACTACGGCCACGCCCCCATCGCTATTCAAAAACGCGCTTGCTTCAAGGCTGTCCAGGGTTTTGGCGCAGGCCACCCGACGCGCTCCGGGACGGATGAAACGGGAAAAATGACCGATGTAGTAATAAGAGCTTTGATAGCGTATTTCTCCGGCTTGGGTGTCGGCAATAATCGGCGCGCTGCAAAAATTTCCGACATGATTAGGGCCGCCCGTTTCATCCAGAACCATGTTCCAATCCACCCATGCCTCGGTCCAGCGGTTAAGATCGTTTATCATCGAGTGGGCATAACGCTCTCCCGTATCCCACGAACCGAGATGCGGCCCGCCTTCCTGGCAACCTTCAGTGAAAATAAGGTGTTTGTCGGGATAGGCATCGTGGGTCATCTGCACGTTGTCGAAGTGATCCCCGCAATACCAGTGAAAACCGACGCCCCAAACATAGTGCGCAGCCTTCGGATCGTCAAAAACAACCTTTGCCCGCTCAAAAAGCCGGTCGCGATTGTGATCCCAGACAATCACTTTAACATTGCCAAGCCCTGCATCATGGAGGGTTGGGCCTAGGTGATCCCTGACAAAGTCCCGCTCTTCTTCGCCGGTATAAATACAGGAATCCCAGGTTTGCGTGGCTTCCGGCTCGTTCTGCACCGTCAGCCCCCAAATCGCTACGCCCTCTTGCCCGTATTCCTGAATGTAACGAACGTAATAATCCGCCCAAGCTTGGCGGTATTCCGGCTTAAGCTTGCCGCCGTTATTCATCATCCCATTGGTTTTCATCCAGGCAGGCGGACTCCAGGGCGAAGCGAACAGCTTTAATTTGCCGCCGGACAAATCGATGGCCTCGCGAATCATCGGAATCAGGGCTTGCCGGTCATGCTCGATGCTGAAATGCTTAAGTTCGACATCACCATCCACTTCCGTATAGGCATAATTTCCCAGCGAGAAATCGCAGCTATTGATGTGGGTTCGGCATAAGCTATAGGCATTGCCGGTGTCCGGAGAGAAATAGGCTGCCATAATTTCTTGGCGTAAATCGGGCGGCATTTTGTCTAAGGTTACCGCAGCCGCTTCGGTGAAAGCGCCTCCGAAGCCCTGAATTTCTTGAAACTGAACGGTCGTGTCTATGAACACCGAGGGATCGGAAAAATGCGTGGCAGCTTCGAACGCTATCGGTGCCAGTTCCGACAGTCGATAGGCTGTGTCACGAGTGGTACAAAATTGCTTTACCAGACGCTGTTTTGTCATTTGCTAACTCCATTTGTTGAGTGTTGCTAAAGAAGATAATGGGACCGCAGAATTTACTGAGGAACGAAGCTCATTAGCGCACTAACCTTATCCAGCATTAATGAAATTTCAACCGTAGCGCATCGGCGCAAAAATCGATGTCTTGGGTTTTCCAAACAATGGCGCGGCCTTTGCTGTCTATGCTGACTTGTTTAAATACTTCGGGATTTTTTAAGGGGGTCATTACCCCTTTATCCAATAAATCATTAAAATCGGCATTAACCACGACATCATCTGTATAAGTGATTTTTATTGTGTAGTTGTCGGGATTGGCTTCTATGGTTTTTATGCAATAAAACATAGCCTTACTCCAAAGGTTCAATCGGTAACGGCGACTGCATGTTCTTACATAGTTCCCAGTCTTTTAACAATTCTTCCTGATGTAGCGCCGTCCATTCCAAAACCATCGATTTGACTCGCTTCGGCGCATCGCCGTTAACAATTTTAATCGGATTGATCGCGATAACCAGTTCATATTCGCCGTATTCCGCATGAAAGTGAGGCGGGGCGTGATCGTCAAAGAACATTTTAATTATGATGCCGTAAAATATTGAAATGGTCGGCATTAGTAGTCTCCATTAAATTGACTAAGGGTGCGGAAAACGCACCCTTACAGAATTACCTCAACACTCCCGCCGGACTGGAATAACTATCCAACACCTGCACATAATTGGCCCTTTCATAAGCGCTGGGATCGATGGCGTGTTGCCGGCTGACGCTACCTTTTAGCTGGTTGACCGACTCGTATTCATGCTCGGCCAGCCATTGTTCCATTTCAGCCAGAATTTCTCTTAAACGACTTGTGCCGTGCTTTAGCAAGACGCTGCAAAGATGCACCACGTCGGCTCCGGCCAACAGCGCTTTCAACACATCGGGCGTCTGGTGGAAGCCGCCGGTTACCGCAAGCGATAACTTGGTCCGGCCATACAGCAAAGCCGTCCATCGTATGCGTAACAAGGCTTCCGCTGAAGATGACAGTTCCAGTTTCGGCACCACTTCCAACGTTTCCAGGTCAATATCGGGCTGGTAAAAACGGTTGAATAATGCGATACCGTCGGCTCCGGCGGCCTCCAGCCGTTTGGCAAAATGAATCGGCGAGCTGAACTGCGAAGAAAGCTTCATCACAATCGGCACACTGACCTGCCCTTTCAATTCCTGCAATATGTCCAGATAACGCTGTTCGACCGCATCGCCGTTTTCATCGGCATTGGCGGCCAGATGATAGATATTCAACTCCAATGCGTCGGCGCCCGCCTGTTGCAGTTGCTTGCCGTACTCGACCCAGCCGCTTAAGGACGTGCCGTTCAAGCTGGCGATGACCGGAATCGACAGAGCCGACTTGAGCTGCTGCAAATGCTCCAGATATTGTTCCTGATAAGTCTGGATATTCTCCGGCATCGGATGGAACGAATCCGATTCATTATGCCCAATCGATTGATTGTAAAAAAACCGGTCCATTTGATGTTCCTCGGCTTCGATTTTTTCTTCGAACAGCGAATACATCACCAGCGCCGATGCGCCCGCGTCTTCCAATCTTCGCGCACTGTCCAGATCCTTGCTCAATGGCGACGCCGATGGCACCAAAGGATTAGCCAGTTTCAAGCCTAAATAATCAGTCGTTAAATCAACCATTGTCGGTCTCCTTGACAGTTTCGCTTTTGAGTTGGGCTTTCACCGCTGAAACGCTGGTCGATTCGCTCCAGGCCAGCTCAGACAGTTGCTTGTAATAATGGTAGCGGTTTTTAACATCCTGCTGCGCCTGTTCCAGAAAACGCTCCGCGTCTTCAGGATGGGTTTGCCACAACATGCTGAAACGGGTTTCGGTTTTGACGAAATCGCGGTACGGGATCGACGGTTCGGCAGAATCCAGGTGCATCGGATTCTTGCCCTGTTTGATTTTGCCGGGATCGAATCGGAACAAAGGCCAATGCCCGCTTTTCACCGCCAGGTTTTGCTGCCGGTGATTGTTGGACATATCGACGCCGTGCGCAATACACGGCGCGTAAGCGATGATGATAGCCGGTCCGTCGTGGGCTTCGGCTTCCAAAAACGCATTCAGGGTTTGCGTATCTTTACCGGCGTAAGCGACATGGGCGACATAAACATTGCTGTAATCCATCGCCAATAAGGCCAAATCTTTTTTCGCCGTGGCTTTGCCGCCTGCGGAGAATTTCGCCACTGCGCCTAACGGGGTTGATTTGGAGGTTTGCCCGCCGGTATTGGAATAGACCTCGGTATCCAGAACCAGGATGTTGACATTGCGCCCGCTGGCCAGGACGTGATCGAGGCCGCCGTAACCGATGTCGTAAGCCCAGCCGTCGCCGCCGATAATCCAGACGCTTTTTTTGCACAAGTTGTCCGCTAACTGGAGCAATGTTTGTGCGCCCTGCCCGGTCAAGGACGACAAATGTTGTTTAAGTGCGGCAACCCGCTCGCGCTGCTCGTAAATCCCGGCTTCATCGGATTGGTCGGCGTTCAGTATCGCATCGACCAGCTCTCCGCCTAAGGGTTCGCGCAGTGAGGCCAGCAATTCCTTGGCGTATCCATTTTGTTTGTCGAGCGCAATCCGCATGCCCAGGCCGAATTCCGCATTGTCTTCGAATAATGAATTACTCCACGCAGGCCCTCGACCTTCGGCGTTTTTAGTCCACGGCGTAGTCGGCAGATTACCGCCGTAAATCGACGAACAACCGGTCGCGTTGGCAACCACCATCCGGTCGCCGAACAACTGCGACGCCAGTTTTATGTACGGCGTTTCGCCGCAACCCACGCAAGCGCCGGAAAACTCGAACAAGGGCTGCAACACCATCGAGCCTTTGATGGTGTTGGTTTTTAACAGCTTGCGATCGTATTCGGGGATAGCCAAAAAGAAATCCCAATTGTCGCGCTCGGTTTCGCGTAGCGGCGGTTGCGGCTGCATATTGATGGCTTTGCGGCTGGCGTTGGATTTATCCCGGATAGGGCAAATATCGACACACAACGTGCAGCCGGTGCAATCTTCCGGCGCAACCTGATAACTGATTTCCAACCCGGCCGGGAAATCCTTGCCCAACATCGCGACATGTTTGAAGGTTGCGGGCGCATTGGCTACGACCTCGGTCGGGAAAATTTTGCTGCGAATGACCGAATGCGGACAAACCATCACGCATTTGCCGCATTGGGTACATAAATCGGTTTCCCAGACCGGGATTTCCAGCGCCAAATTGCGCTTTTCATAAGCCGCCGTGCCGGTTGGAAAGGTGCCGTCGACCGGCATCGCACTGACCGGCAACGCATCGCCCCTCCCGGCAATAATTTCGCCCGTCACCCGTTTGATAAAATCGGGCGCGACATCGCTGATCGTGGATTGAATGTCGAATTGGCTGCTGACCTGTGTCGGCAGCGGCACTTCATGCAAGCAGGCCAACGTTTCATCGATGGCTTTGAAATTCAGTTCGACGATATGACGGCCTTTTTTGCCGTAAGTCTTTTCGACCGCGTGTTTAATCGCGGTAACCGCTTGGCTCTGAGGCAACACCCCGGATATGGCGAAGAAGCAGGTCTGCATGATGGTGTTGATGCGTTTGCCCATGCCGCTTTTTTCGGCCACTTCATAGCCGTCGATCACATAAAAGCGGATTTTTTTATCTATCATTTGCCGCTGCATTTTGGCGGGTAGCGACGCCCAAGCCTGCTCCGCCGACTCCGGCGAGTTCAGCAAAAACACCGCGTTGTCCGCCGCATTAGCGAGCATGTCGTAACGCTCCAGGAAAATCGTCTGATGGCAGCCGATAAAATCGGCATCGTTTTCGGCAATCAAATACGTGGAACGAATCGGTTTGGGGCCGAAGCGCAAATGCGAGACGGTAATCGCGCCGGATTTTTTCGAGTCGTAGACGAAATAACCCTGGGCGTTCAAGTCGGTCGCTTCGCCGATAATTTTAATGGTGTTTTTATTGGCGCTGACCGTGCCGTCGCTGCCCAAGCCGTAAAACATGGCCTGGAAAGTTTCGGCCTGTGCGTCGGTGCGATAACTGGCATCCCAGTCCAGGCTGGTGTGCGTGACATCGTCGTGGATGCCGACGGTGAAATTATTTTTCGGTTGCGCCTGTTTCAATTCATCGAAAATCGCCTTGATCATGCCGGGCGTGAATTCCTTGGAAGACAGGCCGTAACGACCGCCGACCACTTTCGGCAGTACCGAAAACTTAGCCGCGCCGCCGATATAATCCTGGGCCAGCGCGCCAAGCACGTCCTTATACAGCGGTTCGCCATCCGCGCCCGGCTCTTTGGTGCGATCCAGCACCGCGATTTTGCGACAGGTCGAAGGCAGCGCCGCAATCAGGCTGGCGGCATCGAAGGGTCGGTATAAACGCACTTTAAGCAGTCCGACCGATTCGCCCTGACGATTAAGATAATCCAGAGTTTCCGCGACGGCCTCCGCGCCCGAGCCCATCATCACGATGACGCGCTCGGCCTCCGGGTCGCCCAGATATTCAAACAGGCGATAAGACCGGCCGGTCAGCTTCGCAAAACGATCCATTGCAGCCTGCACGATGCCCGGCATCGCCTGGTAATAGGCATTGACCGATTCCCTGGCCTGGAAATAAACATCGGGATTCTGGGCCGTGCCGCGCAGCACCGGGTTATCGGGCGACAAAGCCCGGTCGCGGTGCGCTGTAACCCATTCTTGGTTAATCATCGCCCGCATGATGTCGTCATCCAGCATAGTAATCTTGGCGACTTCATGCGAGGTTCTAAAACCGTCGAAAAAATGCATCAACGGAATGCGCCCTTCCAGCGCCGCGGCATGGGCGATCAGCGCAAAGTCCATGACTTCCTGCGGCGAGTTGGAACACAGCATGCCGAAACCGGTCATACGCGCCGACATCACATCGCTATGGTCGCCGAAAATCGACAAGCCCTGACAAGCCAGCGAACGGGCGGCGATATGGAATACCGTCGGCGTCAGTTCGCCGGCGATTTTGTACATATTGGGCAGCATCAACAGCAAGCCCTGAGATGCGGTAAAGGTGGTCGCCATCGATCCTGCCTGCAATGCGCCGTGGATGGCACCGGCGGCGCCCGCTTCGCTTTGCATTTCGGTCACTTGCGGCACCGTACCCCACAAATTGACCTGTCCGCGCGACGACCATTCGTCGGCCCATTCGCCCATATTGGACGACGGCGTTATCGGATAGATTGCGATGACTTCGTTGAGTTTATGAGCTACCGTAGCGGCAGCCTGATTTCCATCGATTGTAAGTGTTTGCTGGTTTTTCATTGGAAACCCTCAGGAAAAAAGTGTAATTATTATTTTTTCTCATAATAGCTTTAAATGCTTGGAAGTTACACATTCAATTAAGAAAGGGCCGCTGAATATAAAAATCGGCATGGGGAATACTATCTTTCGCGGTGAGCATCGTTAAAACTGATTATCGGTTCTTTCGATCCCTAAATGATATATTACCCACTCGATATTAAGCCCGAACCATTACATTGAGGTCTAAGCCATGAACGATAAAGAACTGCTTGCCAAACATGCCGCCGACCGAGTGGCGGATGGGATGCTGGTCGGACTTGGCACCGGCTCGACTGCGAATTGCTTTATCGAGGAACTGGCCCGACGTCGCCGCGAACAAGGGCTTCAAGTGACCACGGTGTCGAGCTCGATTGCGAGCGCGATTAAGGCGCAACAGCTCGGTTTGCCGGTGCTGGATTTCGATCAGGCCAGTCATGTTGATCTTTATGTCGACGGCGCCGATGAGGTGTCGCCGGAATTAACTTTGCTCAAAGGCCAAGGGGCTGACTTGGTGCGCGAAAAACTGTTGGCAACCGCCAGTCAGCAATTTTTAGTATTGGTTGAAGCCAACAAGCTGGTCGAGCGCATCGGCCAGCATTTTGCGATCCCCATCGAAGTGATGCCTTTTGCCTGGCAACTGGTTAAAAAGCAGCTGGAGGCGATCGGCGGACAAGGCGATTTACGCCAAAACGCCGATAAAAGCGCTTATGCGCAAAGCTCGCATGGCAGTTTGATATTGGATATGCGCTTTGCCGAGCATCTCGATGCCAAAACGCTCAACGACATTTTAAACAGCATCCCCGGCATCGTTGAGCATGGTATTTTTTACGCGCTGGCAACGACGGTTTTAATCGGCGTTAACGGTCAAGTACAAGAGCGGCAGGCTGCTAATCTTTAACTGCACTGTCCACGGAAAACACAAAAGGCACGAAAAGTTTTATACCTCAATCTGCTTGACTGTTGCATTCAGAGAGAACTCCTCATCGCGCTAGTTCCCAAGCTCCTGCTTGGGAATTCAGTACGGGAAGCTCTAGCTTCCCGGCTCGCAAAGCTGGAGCTTTGCTCACTGGGTTCCCAAGCCGGAGCTTGGGAACCAGCGTGGATCTTAACTTAATGGCAGTGACGCGCTGCGTAGGAACCCTAAGCGGAAGTTATTATTGATGACGTCCTAAGTCGCATTTTCCCTGGCTATTTTTTGGATGGCATCAATCGCCGCCTAGCAAATTACCCAAACCGCCCAGGATTGAACCTTCATCTTGCTGCCTGCCCCCGCCTTGCGGCGCGGCTGAAAGCATCCGGCCCGCCAACCGGGAAAACGGCAGGCTTTGCAGCCAGACCGTGCCGGGGCCGGTCAATTTGGCAAAAAACAAGCCCTCGCCGCCGAACAACATGGTTTTAATGCCGCTCGCCTGTTGAAGCTCAAAATCGATACCGCCGCTCATTGCCGCCAAACAGCCGGTATCGACATGCAGCGTTTCACCGGCGCTAAGTTCTATTTTTTGCAGACAGCCGCCGGCATGGACAAAAACCCAGCCGTCGCCTTCCAGCTTTTGCATGATGAAACCTTCGCCGCCAAACAGTCCGGTTAAAATACGCCGTTGAAAATGAATACCGATTTGCACGCCTTTGGCGGCCGCCAAAAAACTGTCTTTTTGGCAAATCAGTTTTCTATCGTAGTCTTTCAGATTTAAGGCCAGAATGGTACCGGGAAAAGGCGCGGCGAACGCCACTTTGCCCTTACGCTGCGCGGTTTGCGTAAACACGGTAATAAACAGGCTTTCGTTAGTCAGCAAGCGTTTACCCGCGCCCAGTAGTAATCCCATAATCCCGGCTTGTTGCGATGCCGAGCCGTCGCCGAAAACGGTTTCCATTTTCACCTCCGCGCTTTTGTACATCATCGCCCCGGCTTCTGCGACCGCGCTCTCGCCTGGATCCAGCTCGATTTCCACAAACTGCATTTCATGACCGACTATTTTAAAATCAATGCCTTCGGTGACCGAATGCAGGCCAAAACCGCGGGAAGACTGGGCAACGATACCGGACGGCTGCGCATCGGCCGGATTAGCGGACGGAGCGACGACCGGCAAGACGGTCGGCTTGGGCGACATCATGGCGGCGGGCGTCGGCGGAAAAGGCGTGACGCCGTCCTTTTTCATCGGCCTGATTTCAGTCGCGTCATAGACGGGAATCCAGTCGGGTAAACCCGGACGCCAACAATAAGCGCCCTGATGTTCACGGGCAAAGGTTTTTGCATAATCCAGCGCATAGGGTCCGCCGGTTACATTTTCAAAGGAAAAAAACCATTCGTTCATAGGGGTGGCCTTGGTCGTTATTGGCTGTAAAAGTGATGCGGGAAAGTATAAACCACTGGGCTTATGCACATGAAATATTCAACTTGGGGGTTGGTCTATGATAACTTCCCGAAACTTGAGCTTATCAATCGCACATGGAGCGCCGATCATAACTCGCGGCGCAGCGCGTCACTGCCATTAAGTTAAGAGATACGCTGGTTCCCAAGCTCCCGCTTGGGAACCCAGTGAGCAAAGCTCCAGCTTTGAGAGCCGGGAAGCTAGAGCTTCCCATACTGAGTTCCCAAGCAGGAGCTTGGGACCTAGCGCGAACTTAATGGCAGTGACGCAACGCCTGGGAACGAGAACGAGAGCGCAAGCGAACGTCCCACCTGTTCAGAACGTTGCAAGTCAGACCTTCCAGGTTTTTAAAACCTGGAAGGTCTGCATGGAACTGTCGGAATGACGCCGGCTGGTGTATAACAAGAAAAACGGCCAATATCAGAAGCTGCTACAAGATTATTACCGATGTCCGGGGTTTACACACATGACTGATCTGGAAAACTTCAAGTTCCTGGGCATTGCGCTGGCAATAGGTTTGCTCATCGGCCTGGAACGCGGCTGGCGAACCCGCGACCTGAATGAGGGCATGCGGGTTGCCGGACTGCGCACCTACGGGATGATTAGCTTGCTGGGCGGTTTGTCGGGCATTCTGGCGCAACACGTCGACGCTTATTTGATGGGCTTTGTTTTTCTGGGCTTGACCGCCGTCTTGCTGCTTGCTTACAGTAAAAGTCTCGACACATTTAAAGACTACAGCATCACCGGCACCATCGCATCGCTGACGACCTTTACCTTGGGCGCGTTAACTGTTTACGGTCATATTACGCTTGTTGCGGCCAGTGCCGTGGTCATTACCTCACTGCTCGGCTTTAAGCCCCTGCTCCACGGTTGGATGAAAAAACTGGAGCAGCACGAATTGCATGCCACGCTGAAATTGCTGTTGATCTCGGTCGTTATACTGCCGATCCTGCCGGACCGGGACTATGGCCCCTGGGCCGCCTTTAATCCGTATCATATTTGGTGGATGGTGGTACTGATTGCGGGCATTTCCTATCTGGGCTATTTTGCCGTCAAGATTGTCGGCAATCAGCATGGGCCGGTTTTGACCGGGGCGCTGGGAGGATTGGTCTCGTCTACAGCCGTTACGCTTAATCTGTCCAAGTTATCGACGCAATATCCAGACATGTGCAATGTGCTGGCTGCGGGCATTTTAACGGCCTGCGCCACCATGTTTGCGCGTACGCTGCTGCTCACCTCCGTTATCAATCCGGCCGTGTTCCTGGTGCTGTTCCCTGCCCTGTCGGTCATGTCCGTTTTTACCTACTTGCTTGCTTTTCTATTATGGCGAAGCGAGCGAGGCTTCCGAACCATTGAAGAAATAAAACTGGAAAACCCTTTCCAATTAGGCATGGCGTTGAAGTTCGGCGCGTTTTTAGTCGTCATCATGTTGCTGTCCAAACTGCTAAAAGTTTATTTCGGCGATATGGGCGCTTATTTTCTAGCCGCGACCTCCGGTTTGGCGGATGTCGATCCGATTACGCTGTCAATGTCCAAAATGAGCAATGACGGTCTGAACGTCAGCGTCGCCGCCAACGCAATTCTTATTGCGGTAGCCGTTAATTCAGGCATTAAAGGTATTTTTTCATGGGTCGTCGGCGGCAGGGCCTTGGCGCTCAGAGTCGGCGGCACGTTGGCGGGAGCCGTTGTCGCAGGCTTATTGACGGTTACGTCGCATTAACTATCAAACGACCTGCTTCGAGTTGCCGCCGAAACGGGCTACCCGGTCCCCGTTACGGCGTTAACCGGCATTTTTCATGGCGATATGAGAAAATGTCATCAAAATCCATGAGACCTATCATTTTGTGAAAAAACCATACCTTACCGCGCCCGTCCCGTCCGCTGAAATACCCGCCGGCATCCCTTTTATCATCGGCAACGAACTCGCCGAACGCTTCAGCTATTACGGCATGCGGGCGATTCTGGTGGTATTCATGACGCAATATCTGATGGATGCCGACGGCAAGCTTGCGCCGATGACGTCGAACGAGGCCACGGCGTATTTCCATCTATTCGTGTCCATTACTTATTTCACGCCATTTTTAGGCGCGTTGCTGGCCGATGGCTTATTGGGCAAGTACCGGACCATCATCTCGTTGTCGGTCGTTTATTGCCTCGGCCATTTTTGCCTGGCGCTGGACGACACGCGAACCGGTTTGCTGGTCGGGCAATCCTTGATCGCGTTGGGCGCAGGCGGCATTAAGCCCTGCGTGTCCGCGCATCTCGGCGACCAGTTCGGCGCCGGTAATCGGCATTGGCTTGGCAAGGTATTCAGCTGGTTTTATTTAACGATTAACGCAGGCGCTTTTGTCGCCATGTTGCTGGTGCCTTGGCTGCTCAAAAGCTACGGCGCATCGGTCGCATTTCTTGTGCCCGGCCTGTTGATGCTGTTGGCGACGCTGATATTCCGCTCGGGACGCTACCGGTTTGCCCACATACCGGCCGCCGGCATGGGCTTCGTGCGCGAGGCCTTGGGCGGCGAAGGTTTGCGTTGCCTGGGCCGGTTAAGCGGCATTTATTTGTTCATTGCGGTGTTTTGGGCCTTGTTCGACCAAAACGGTTCGTCCTGGGTCTTGCAAGCGCAACAGATGGATAGGCGGGTATTCGGCATCGAGATTTTGCCCTCGCAGATTCAAGCCGCCAATCCGTTGCTGATCGTCCTGCTCACGCCATTGTTTTACCGGCGGCTCTATCCGGCGCTGGGCCGGTATTTGCCGTTAGGCTATCTGAACAAAATCGCCATCGGTTTGTTTGTCGCGGTATTATCGTTTGTACTGATCGCCGCTATTCAGATGCGCATAGACGCGGGATTCCAGCCTAACATCTGCTGGCAGTTGCCGGCCTACCTGTTGCTGACGTCCGCCGAGGTGATGGTGTCGATCACTTGTCTTGAGTTTTCCTATACTCAAGCGCCAAGGACCATGAAATCGCTGGTGATGTCGCTTTATATGGCGGCCGTTGCGCTCGGGAATCTGCTCACCGGCGCGGTGAATTTCTTCATTGACAACCCGGACGGCTCCAGCCGTCTTGCCGGAGCCGCTTATTTTTGGTTTTTCGCCGCCTTGATGCTGGTCACAGCGCTGGGCTTTGTCCGGCATAGCCGGCATTACCGGGAACGGACTTATCTGCAAGAACATGAGTAAAACGGCGCCTGCAAATGGCTTTTAAAAGCCGATATTAGAGAGTACAGTTAAATTTTTGCCTGGATTGAGCGTACGACCTTTACTGACAAGTGCTCAGTCAAATTTATAATGTCGAGTGAATAAGGCTATGTGGGAGCGGCTTTAGCCGCGATTGTCGCGGCTAAAGCCGCTCCCACAGTTAAATTATCAGTAGACAAAACAAAATTGACTGAGTACCAGCCGTCGCTACGCTTAATCGACAACTTCCTTAATCCTTAACCCTGAGTCTATGAATAATCTTTTTCCGATCATTGCCGCTTTGTTGCTGGTTGCGCTCAACGGCTTTTTTGTGGCCGCCGAGTTCGGCCTCGTTAAACTGCGGCAAACGCGCATCCGCTCTATTGTTAAGACGCACGGCTTGCGCGGGCGCATTTTAGGACAGGTGCATGCCAAACTCGATGCCTATCTATCGGCTTGCCAGCTGGGCATTACGCTCGCTTCGCTGGGCTTGGGCTGGATTGGCGAACCGGCGTTCGCCAGCCTGCTGGAACCTTTGTTCGACAAAATAAAGGTCACGTCGCCGGAAATGATACACGGCGTCTCCTTCGCTTTCGCCTTTTCCGTGATCTCGTTTCTGCACATTGTGGTCGGCGAGCTTGCGCCGAAATCGATGGCGATTCGTAACCCTGAAAAGGTCGGCTTGTGGAGCGCCGTGCCGCTCTACGGATTTTATTGGCTGATGTATCCTGCGATTTGGCTGCTGAATTCCAGCGCCAATTTAGTGCTGCGCGTGTTGGGTTTGGGCAATGTTCACCGGCACGATGCCCACTACTCGGCGGAGGAACTCAAGCTGATTTTGCGCAGCAACTGCCCGGATGACCGCTTTACCCGCGACGAATGGAATATTCTGGCGAAAACGCTCGATTTCAGCGAGCTCGAGGTGTCCGACCTGATGCGTCCTATCCATGAAATCGCCGCATTGCACCGCAGCGCGTCATTGCAAAAAAACCTGCAAACCATGTCTCAAAAACGCTTCAGCCGTTATCCCTATTTCGACGCTAACGGTATTGATGTGTTAGGGATCATTCATTTGAAAGATTTGTTTCTCGCTCAACAGGAAGGCAAGACCATTAATGATTTAAGCGACTACTTGCGGCCTATCCAATACATCTCGCCGAGCACGCCGGCGCTGGAGATATTCCGCCAATTCCGCATGGGCGCCTCGCATTTTGCCATCATTGGGCAAAAGGGCCAAAAGCCGGACGGCTTCATCACGCTGGATAATCTGTTAAGTGCGATGGTCGGCGAGATACGCGACGAATTCCGCCCGACCAACAATGACTGGACGCGGCTCGATGACGGCACCCTGATCGGTAAAGGCAGTCTGCCGATATTTTCGCTGGAACGGATTATGGGTATCGACATCGAGAACGAAGAGCTTGAGTTGGAAGACGAGGTCTCGATTGGCGGACTGATCATGGCCAAACTGCGCGATATACCGAAAGAAGGCCAACGAATCGAGTTTAATCAATTCGATGTCGTGGTCAGGAAGATGAGTGACTCGAGGATTGTCTTTGTCCAGATTTATCCCAATGAAGTCAGCGACACGGATAATCAATAGGCCGCCCCTTCAGCAGAGGCGGCGTGATCGATTGATAGCGCTATTCGACGATTTTCACCAACCAGCCGCCATCGCCCTTGCAGTCGTAAGGCGCGTCGGCGCTTATGGCAACTCTGGCGTAATCGCCTTTTAACGCCGCCGGTATTGTCCCGCTGACCTGAAATCCGCCTTCAGTTTTGGGCGTAACCTTGAGGGTAACCGGCAGCCCCTTTACGGCAACCTTGATCGTATTGGGATAGGTGTTTGCCGACGCGGTAAAAGAAAAGCTCGATCCCGCGGCAACTTCGGCATTTTCAGCCGGCGTAAAATGGCTAAACGCGGGCTTGGCACAGGCTTTTGAACTACTGCCGCTACCGTAAGCCCATGTAGCGCCGGTAACCGTCATCAACATCAAAAAACACAAACAATTAGATCGTTTCATCATCGCACCTCTTTGCGTTGTTATAGCGATTTAGTTTCAAGCCGGTAGAAAAATTACTGCAATGACGCGGCTTCCCTGGCCACTTTCCTGTCCATTTTCATACCCTCGCCGTCGCCGCATCCTGAAATAACCAAAACCAAGGCCCAAATAAGCATCGTTATTTTCATATAGGACTCCTTAACGCTAATTAAACTGCTTAAACGGCAAATAAGTGGCCGCATCCTGTTTATAAAGCCGGGTGGCTTGCTGTTCCCTGACTAAAAAATGCTCAATCGCTTTGGCAAACCGGGCCTCTTTAAGCCAGTGCGCGGAATAGGTAGTGATCGGCTCAAATCCGCGCGCAATCTTGTGTTCGCCTTGAGCGCCCGAATCAAAGCGCGTTAAGCCGTGCTCAATGCAATAATCCAGGCCCTGATAATAACAGACTTCAAAGTGCAGGCTATTGTATTGTTCGTGACAGCCCCAATAGCGGCCGTACAAGGTATCCGCGCCGACAAAACTTAATGCCGCGGCAATATACTTGTCGTCTTTAACCGCCAGCACCAGCAATAACCGCTCAGCCAGGGTTGCGGCTATTTGCTGAAAGAACGCCGGATTCAAATAAGGCTGCATGCCTCTTTTTATATAGGTCATCGTGTAAAACTGAAAAAACGCCCGCCATTGCCCTTCAGTGACGTCCGGCCCGGCAATACGCAGCAAGCTGACGCCCTGTTCGCCGACCCGGCGGCGTTCGCGCTTGAGCATTTTGCGTTTACCGGCATTCAAGGTTTGCAGGAAATCGTTGAAGTCGGAATAACCCCGGTTAAACCAGTGGAACTGTACGCCCTCGCGAATGCTCAATCCCAACGACTGTAACCGCTCCGCCTGTTGCTCGACAGGGAACAAGCAATGCCATGAAGAAATGCCCAGCTTCTCTGCATTCTGTTTTATAAAATCCACTAACAATTGCGTGACCGCGATCGGGTCGAGCGCCGCTTTAACAACGATACGCGCGCCCTGGCAAGGCGTCATCGGGATGGCGGTCAGCCCTTTCGGATAATAATCGACGCCCTGCTGCCGATAAGCCTGGGCCCACTGCTGATCGAACACATATTCGCCCCAGGAATGCCGCTTAAGATACAAGGGCATGAAAGCAACCAGTTCATCGGCCTCCATAACCAGCAAATGCGCGGGCTCCCAGCCCGTTTGCTCAGAAACCGAAGCGCTCTGCTCCAGCGCCGACAAAAACTCATGCCGTAAAAACGGATAGGCGTCGCCGGCAAGCCGATTCCAGACCTTGCAGTCGACTTGCGCCATACTATGGATTTGTTTTACTTCCATTTTTAAAAACAGTACAGTTAAAACCACAGAATAACATCAATCCCTCAAACTCATGCCCCATAAACCTTTTTCTCAGGCCTGTGAAAACAATAAAGGCCCCATCCTGCAAGTCATCAACACGGTGTTCTGTCAGCCGGCAACCGTTTGGGAAATCGGCAGCGGCACCGGTCAACATGCTTGTTATTTTGCCGAACATCTCCCGCATCTTGAATGGCAGCCTACCGATAGAAGCGAAAATATTGCCGGTATCCGTTTATGGCAGGAACAAGCGAAACTAACCAATTTAAAACCGCCGTTAACGCTGGATGTCACCGATGCGGCGTGGCCATGCAACGCTATCGACGCATTATTTACCGCCAATACCCTGCACATCATGAGCTGGGATGAGGTACAAACATGCTTTGACCGCCTGGCCGGACACCTCAATCCCAAGGCGTTTATATGTATTTACGGCCCGTTCAACTATAACGGCGCTTATACCAGCGACAGCAACGCCGCTTTCGATCAATGGCTTAAAAGCCGAAATCGCACAAGCGGCATTAAACACTTTGAAGACATCATGGCCTTATCGACATCAAGCGGCTTTAGCCTGTTAAACGATATTGCCATGCCCGCCAACAACCGTTTGCTTGTGCTGCAAAACAGCTGAAAGCATTGCTCCGTTATTTTCTTCGACAGGCGCGCTCACATGTTCATTTACTCGTTACCGTTATTTTTTACCCATATCGGTCTGGCAAGCCCGCTGGATTTGCTGATTATTTTTACCGCTCTGTTTGCTGTGCTGTTTATAAGTTCGCTGTTTGGCGGGGAAAATCCGCAGAAGCAATCCTCGGACAACTACCTGTTTGCCGCATGGAACGGCAGCGCGCCGCTAAAGTGGGCGTTCTGGCCTTTTTTTCTCATCCTGAATGCCTGTTTGTATACGGCGGATACGCTGGTAAAAGCCGGACTATTTACCGTATCCGGCTGGGATGACGTCCACTTGATGCTATTGCTGCCGATTGTCTGGTGGACAACGGCTGTTTGGCGCTGTTCGCCAAACAGCACTCTCAGCGTTTGGGCGGCATGCGCCCGCTTGCTGACGCTCGGCGTATTTTTTGAATACGCTTTAAAGCTGTTGATACGCATAGACTATCCAAGGCTATTTTTTGGATGCGATGAGTTGTTACTGGATTATGGCAGCTGCTTTTAACCTGGAAAAATCATCCGAGCATTCCAAATCCCGTTCGCCCTGAGCTTGTCGAAGGGTGAGCGGGATTTAGAATGCTCAACAAACGGGTGGATGCGTAAAATACGTCCATGCTTCGACAGGCTCAGCACGAACGGATTTCACACGCTCCAACTGATTTTTCCAGGTTTAACAGGAACGGCCCGATCCGCCGATGAAACGCGCCGAATCTTTAGTTTGAGCCGGGATCTTTTAATTCCGCTGAAGATTGCGCCTGACCGAGCGCTTTCAGCAATTGCGTCATCTCGTCAGAAGGTTGCGCTACTGCCTGCGGCTGCGGACCCTCTATTTTCTCCTGAACCCAGTCCACCATCTCTCCCGATCCCCACGACGCCGCGTAGGCCAATATAAACACCATCATGCCTCGGCTCAGGCCCTTGGGTATGCCCTGCGCCTCAAGATAACGGTGAAGATACCTGGCGGCGATGACGAACACAATCGTGGATATAACCAGATTCCATGCGGAAGGTAAGGTGATCATTATTGGCGGCCCTCTTGGGTTGGAATATTATGTCGCATTATTTTTCATACACTTTTTTGCAACGCCTTGAATTCCGCTTCAAGTTTCAAAAACCGGTCTTTCCAGTATTCAGCACTGTTAACGGCCTCATTCTTTTCATCCATCAAGGTATTGATGCGCTCGTTTAAATCGCTGTTCAGTTCGGTTAATTTCTTAACTTCTGCAATCGAAGCCAACACCTTGTCGTCGGACTCAAACACTTTCAGCATGACCTCGTTATCGGCTGCCAACGCTTTTATCGCGCCTTGCTGTTGGTCAATAATACCGCTCAACTGATCGTCGCGATTTTCCTCAGCTTCCCGCTCGACGGCCTGAACCGGTTCGGGCTTTGCTGCGACAGGCTTGGGCGGGCTGATCTCTTTAATGGCTTTATTCAGGCTTTTTTTGCCGTCTATCACCTCCTTGACCAGTTCTGCCGGGGCTTCTTTGACCAGCTTATCCGCTAACTGCTGGGTGCGGTGCCCTACTCCGGATTGTTTAGCCCTGGCGGTCGCGGTGTCTAATTGCGCGGTATCGCGCAACTGGGCATTACCCGCCGCCTGAGCGCTTACCCAACTTTGAGAAGCCGAGACGATAGCCGCAGACTGGCCTTGGGTTAAGTGCCGACGATGCAGATTCGACGACAAAATGAATTGCGCCGGGTTAGAACCGGTGTACTCAATAATGACCGGGGCAATCCCCAGTTCGCATAGCGCACGATAGCGATTGCCGCCATCCAGAATCATGCCGTCAAGTGCATAAATAGGGTGCGTTTGGCCGTTATTCAGCAGATTATCTTTAAGCGAATCGAACTCGGCATCGGACATCCGCGGGAAGTACGTGCAAAGCGGGTGTAGTTCCATGGTTTGAATATTTTTCTCAGTCATTGCTCAGCCTTTAATGTAGGCCGGCCATTATATCATGGCTACACTCAACCGTTTTTTAGCGGGCATGCTCATGGTGTTTTAAGGTTGCGCCTTAAAATCCGGTCAATTCGACAAGACTTTTTCCAATATCTCCAAGCGCAAGTCTGCAACTTTAGGCGTCCATAGTTCAGGATTGACCGGAAACGCCCTGCTTTCCCCGGTGCGCCGGTAACCGCGCCGTTGATAAAATGCGATCAGCTCGTTCCGGCAGGAAATGACGGTCATAACCGATTTACCGACGCCCCAGGTTTCCAGCGCGGCCAGCTCCGCGGCAAGCAGTAATTGCTTGCCTACGCCCCTTCCCTGCAACCGCGGACTCACTGCCAGCATGCCGATGCAAACCTGTTCCGGCTGTTTTTGCAAATGCACCGAGCCGATCAGTTCCGCTCCGTCTTTACACAGCAGAAACATCGAATCGTCAGTTGCGATCAAGCGCAGGATTTCCTCGTGCTCGGTTCTGCGCCCGGCCAGTAAATCGGCCTCCGTGGTCCAACCCTGTTTACTGGATTCGCCGCGATAAGCCGCGTTGGCCAGAGCGGCAATCTGTTCGGCATCCTGTTGTTCGGCTTTGGCAATCGATAGCGCCATCACCAAAGCAAGGCCTCAACCGCATCGCAGTCGTCGGCGTTCAGCTCAAAGTCGAAAATCGCCAAATCTTCGCGCATGTGGCTTTCCGAGGTAGTGCCGGTTAACGGAACAATGCCGATTTGGCTCACATAGCGGAAAAATATCTGCTCGGCATGGCAGCGGTATTTCGCCGCCAGCATTTGCAAGGTCGGATGCGCCAGGACATTGGGATTGGCGCTCAGCGTCCAGAAGCTTTGATAAATGATCTTGTGTTCCCGGCAAAAATCGCGGATGGCTCGATCATACCCGGTCTCGGCATAAAACCGGTTCTGGATGACCGCCGGTTTGACTGCGGCATCTCGATACAAAAGCTCAAACTGTTGGCGATCGTAGCAATTGCTGATGCCTAACTGCTTGACACCGCCGCTGTGAACGAGTTGCTCCATCGCCTGCCACGCTTCCAGCGTTTGCTGCGGGTTTGCCAGCGGCGAGTGCAGCACCAGGCAATCCAGGTACGTGGTTTGCAGATTTTTCAGCGAAGTCCGGAATGATTGCGCGACCTGCTCGCCAAGCTCGGCGTCGGGATCGTAAGGCACTCTCGCCGGGTCCTGGCCGCCAAGCGGCGTGAACTTGCTTTGCAGATAAAGCTCGCTGCGCGCCATACCGCGTTGCAGACAGGCGGCGACGCCGTCGCCGACGCCCGCTTCGTGGTAATGCTTGGGCTGGCAGGCGGTATCGATGCCGCGAAAACCCAGCCCGACGGCCTGTTCTACCAGCGCCGCGGTGCGGTCTTTCTTCCAGGCCGTACCGTAAATAATCCGGGGCATCCGTACTCCGTAAGCGGAAATCAAAAAGTCGTTTGGCTTCATAAGCGCTCCATGAAAAATATTGGACTTCGATTATCCTCGCACATTAACTGATTTCGGGCTACCGGCTATCTCGCCGCGCAGCGATTTTCCGGCTTTGCTGCGACCGGCGTAGATCAGTGGCACAGGGACCTGCTCCGTTCGAAACGTTGCACCTTAGACCTTCCAGGTTTCAAAAACCTGGAAGGTCTGCATAAGCGCCTAAGAGCTCTGCCGGGAGATGACGTGCTTTAAAAATACTCCTGAATTAGCGCGATGCTTCAGCCATAACAAAATATTCGATACACCGACAGCCAGTTCCAAAAAATGCGACCTGTAGAGACGCGATAAATCGCGTCTCTACGGTTGGTTAACTGAAGCATCTTGTAATCAACGACGAGCACAGCGCCGGGGCATCATCGGCGCGCTGTCAAAACTCTTCCCATTCGTCGCTTTCAACCAGTTGGGACTTTGGTTTCGGTTTGATGATCGCTGCGCTTTTATACGCCGTTGCGTGCTTGGTTTGCTTGATTTCTTGCAGATAAAGGTCAGCGTTGCTTGAACCTTCATCCACTCTAAAGCTGCCAACCGTTTGCACCAGCGTTTGCGCTTGTTCTTCCAGCGATTCCGCGGCCGCGGCGGCTTGTTCCACTAAGGCTGCGTTTTGCTGGGTCACATCGTCCATCTGGCCGATGGCTTGATTGACTTGCTCAATACCGGCGGTTTGTTCCGCTGAGGCGGCGCTGATTTCAGACATCATCACAGTAACGCCCTGAATGGAATTGACGATCTCCGCCATGGTTAGCCCGGCTTGCGTTACCAATTTAGTGCCGCCGGAGACTTTGATGACCGAATCATCGATCAGGTGTTTGATTTCCCCGGCAGCCGTAGCGGCGCGTTGGGCAAGATTGCGCACTTCCACGGCGACCACCGCAAAGCCGCGGCCTTGTTCGCCGGCGCGCGCCGCTTCGACAGCCGCATTGAGGGCAAGGATGTTGGTTTGGAAAGCGATGTCGTCGATCACCGAAATAATATCGCCGATCTTGCGTGAAGAGGCATTAATGTCATCCATAGTCTGAACCACTTGATCGACCACTTCGACGCCTTTTCCGGCTATATCCGATGCGTCAACGGCAAGCTGGTTAGCCTTTTTGGCGTTTGCGGCATTATGCTGCACGGTGGAAGTCAGTTGCTCCATGCTCGCCGCGGTTTGCTCCAGACTGGCGGCCTGCTCCTCGGTGCGATGCGACAAATCGTTATTACCCGAGGCGATTTCCTTGGCTCCGGTGTTAATGTGGTTGGTGACCTCTTTGATGCCGTTGACGATTTCTTTCAATTTTTCCACGGTGATATTGGAATCATCCTTGAGTTGGCCGAAAGTGCCGTAGTAATCATTGGTGATTTTTTCCGTCAAATCGCCGCGAGCCAGGGCTTCCAACACGCGCACCACCTCATTGAGGCCGGTTTCGCTGGTTTCCATAAGCTCATTGAGATTTTCGCCCAGCTGCTTGAAAAAACCCTGCTTGTCCTGGGTCCTGATACGCTTGGTAAAATCGCCCATCGCCGCGCCATGCACGATGTCGGCCACTTCTTGCTCGACGGCCACTTCAGTTGTGCGGTCCTGCCATTCGGCCACCGCGCCCAGCCGTTGTCCCTGTTCGTTAATAACCGGGCTGGCGGTCACTACCATGGAATGGCCGCCAATATCCATGCCGGCGATATAGGTGTCGGTTAAGGTGGAGAGCAAGTGTCCTTGATACGCCGGATTGGCGTGGAAACTGTCAATATTGGTGCCAACCAACGTAGCGGCCGAGAAATTCGGCAAGTGTTTGCGGATGTCGGTTTCGGCCTTGCTGAGAATGTTGACCACCGATTTGTTGACGTAAATAATATTGCGCTCATTGTCCGCAATCATCACCCCGGTGCTGACGTTATCCAGGCCGATTTTAATGCGCAAGTGCTCATCGGCGATGCGTTTAGTTTCCGCCATGTCGAAACCGAGTTTAATCTGCATCGATTTGAGGGCTTCCATCAATTTGCCGATTTCGTCGTAACGTTCAATATCAATGGCGTTGTTATAACTGCCTTGGGCGATGAGACCGAAATCGCTGATAGCGTCCTCAAGCGGCCGCACAATAACTTGAATCAGGATAAAGCCCCGCCACAGGGCTATGATAAAACCCAGCGAGATCAAGCCGATGGCAATATTGCGGGTGTCGTTATAGCGGGATTGCGCCAATTCAAACTGCTGCCTGGCGCCATCGACCTGCACTTCCATCAGCCGCTTAATATCCTCGCTGGCGGGTTTAAAAAGCGGACCGATCTTGTCTGTCGCCAGGCTGTTGGCGAGTTCGAGGTCATGGACTTTCAGCGCCGCGAGGGTCGGTTTCAAGCCTTGTTCGGCAAACAGCTTTCTGTCCGCAATGAACCGGTCGGCCAGTTTTTTTTCTTCAGCGCTTAACTCAGCCGCCATGTAGGCCGCCAACGTCTTGCTTATTTCATCAATGTTTTGTTCCACTTCAAGGGTATTTTTCCGTATTACCTCCGGCGTTGGCGTAGCCAGGGCCGCAGCAATACTCAGCTGGTTGCTCAGCATCAGTTCCTTGACCGTGGCAATCCGGCTCATCGGCACGGTGCGCTCCTCATATACCGAGCGCAGGCCGTTATTAGCCTTACTCATGCCGTTCAAGCCCATGCCGCCGACGATCGCTACTAATAAACTCAGCACGCCGATCACATTGATTAAACGGCTTTTGATCGTGGCATGCTTGAAGGGGTTAAAGCGCCGCAAAAAAAAAGCCTCCTTTACCACTTTGCCGTCCCTGATGTTCAGATTGCCCGGCTGGCCTTCGCGGAACAATTTGTACGCCGTGCTTGCGGTCCGGACTTGCTCGTAAGCCGGTTTGCTGCGCACCGACATATAGCCGACCAGATGATTGTTTTCGTATATGGGCGCGGCATTGGCAAGCACCCAATAATAGTTGCCGTTTTTACAGCGATTTTTGACTATTCCTGTCCACGGGCGACCCGCTTTTAGCGATTGCCACATATCCTCGAACGCTTCGGACGGCATATCGGGATGACGCACTATATTGTGCGACCGGCCGATCAGCTCCTGCTTGGCAAAGCCGCTAATCCTGAGAAAATCTTCATTAACGTAAGTAATCATTCCCCTGAGATCGGTCTTGGAAACAATAGAATCCTGTTCTGTAAGCGCGTACTCGACATCGGTTACAGGCATATTGATTTTCATAGCGAATTCCTTTTTTTGGTGACAATTAATCGATAAACTTTCAAGCAGATACACATCGCGAATGACTGACTGTTTAATAGAGCGGCTGCCGGTTGCGCCGCTATCCAGGCTAGGTAACGGGCTGTACCGCATGCGGAACTGAAGGCTGCGGACGACAAAGAAACGGATATGAAACAACCGGAGCAATACGCAAGCGCCGATTGGAACTCAAGGGCGCGTTTAATCATGCCGTCCGTCCCAACGGAATACAAAGGGGGCGAAGCGCGAAAAGAGAGACGGGCTGCAATCTACACGCCGTCCGAGATGGAAAAACATTGCGCCGATAGCGCAGCCGGAAGCCCTTCCCTGCTCAGGCAGGACTTCAATGCCGTCGAACAATAGGCGCGGCTTTGCGCTCAAGCGGCAAAGCGCCAAGGGTAGATCGATTGGGGAATATTGCTTGGTAAAGCGAATTGTAAGCGGCCTGAACACGCGCATCTCCTGCCTTTTGGGCATTTTTCGTCAATTCCCGTTTATCAAAAAAATCTACGGGTAGCTTAACGAGGCGTGTTCTGGGCCTCAACTATTCGGCGCCGGGGGCGGAGGCAAACCGAAATTATTGTGTAATTTATAACCTACATACCGTCTAAAATCAAAAAGTTTTGTAACTATTTCTACTTTGTCAAACTTCATGGTTACACGATTCAAGGTCGTCATTCCGGTAGGGATTCATGTCCGGCTATCCTGCCTGACACCCTTTGGGTTAATGCAAATCCGTTCAGACGGATTTGTGCCGGTATCCAGTGCCATGGATGGATTAGCGCTTACCATCCATGGCACTGGATACCCGCGTCCCGGCGGGTATGACGAGCTTACGTATAATCTGACAGGGCAGAACTATTCAGCGAATCGAAAACCCGAAAAATCGCTGAGAGCTTTCTCTCTCCTGTTGGAGAGGATTGGGAAGAGGAGAATTAAATAAGCAAATATCTGTCCATGCAAGTCGTCCCGCGGGAGAGGGATATTGTGCTTCGCGCTGAATAGTTACAAAGTTTTTCCTGATTAGTAAGCTGCTTCAGCTAGCGCAAAAAACTCCGTCATTCCGGTATGGATGCCGGAATCCAGGCACAGGGACGTGAAGCTATAGCTGGCGCATCCATCCGATGCCTAAATCATGCGGCGGTATCAACAAGTTACTATCCCTGGCACCCGTATCCGATTTAGGCATTATGCCAAGTCATACCTTCACATCCATGTGACTGGATACTGGCATCCATGCCAGTATGACGGCGCTAGCTGAAGCATCTTTATAATCAGGAAGTTTTGCCTATCGCCCCAGATTCAGGGCTTCGCTGGCTTTGATAACCTCCATCGCCAGTTCCGCCAGTCTTCGGCTCTGGCTGCGCGCGGTTTTGCGTAATAAATCGAAGGCCGCTTTGCGGTCAAGCCGGTATTGCACCATGGTGATACCGACGGCGATACTGATTTCACGCTCGCTATTGAGGGCGTTTTGCAGCTGTTGTCCGGTCATCCGCAAGCCCTGAAGTTCTGCGGCACGGGCCAAGGCGGCCTCGATAGCCGGTATCAGCTGCATGGTATCGACCGGTTTCACCAGATAACCCAGCGCGCCGCATGCGGCCGCCTGCTCAACGATCTCCTGATCGCTGAACGCGGTCAGCAGCAGGAATGGAATATGGTCGAATGCATGCAGCCGCTCGGCCAATTCCAGCCCGCTCCTCCCCGGCATTCTGACATCGAGAATGACCAGATCCGGCCGCTCCCCGCTCGCCAGCCAGGCTTCCGCCTCGTCCACGGATTCCGCGGTGCTGACGGCATAACCGGCTTTGGACAGGCCTTGAGACAAGGTTGCCAACACCAGGCGTTCGTCGTCGACCAATAAAAGAGTATGTTTGCTGTTGAAAGTAGAGTTCATAGGACCGATTCCGGTTGAATAACGGGCTCATCCAAGCCCAGCGTGGTGACGACAATGTCGCCTTGTTGCACCCAAGCCAGTCGGGCGCCTGCTCGCGGCAATAACGATGCGACCAATTGTAAGCCGGTGCCGAAACCCGAGGTATCTTCCAAGCCGAAGCCGACCGGAATCAGGCCAAAGTTGCGGATTGTCAATCGAATCGCATCCGGGGACGGCTCATGACTGACCATGATGCTGACTCGTCCTTCCATATCGCCATGCTTGATCGCATTCCAAATCAGTTCATTCAATACCAGCGCCAAAGGCACCGCTTCCGCTTCGGAAACGATATAGGGCGCCCAGACCTCCGGAATTTCGACGGTAACCGGCTTTTGCCATATCGATTCAATTCCTGAAGCGATTGCGGCGGTCAGTTCGCAGACCCGCACCAACGAGGTGACGGCGCGGCCTTGTAATCCGTGGATGACCGAGATGCTCTGCACTTGGCAGATAGCCTGATTGATGGGGTCGCTCATCTCGGGGTGTGTTTGGGCAAACTGGCGCAGTATGCCGGTGATGCCTTGCAGATTATTCTTGATACGGTGATGCACTTCGCGCACCAGTATGTTGCGGTGCGCGGTTTCTTTGAGCAAACGCTGCTGTTCCTGCAACTTGGTGTTGGTCGCATCGGTGATATTGCCGACGTAATGGGTAACCTGCCCGGCCTCGTCCCTGACCGCCGTAATCATCACCTGTGCCGGGTAATCTTGGCCGTTTTTACGACGCGGCCACGATTCGCCTTGCCATATCCCCGTGTTCCTGACTTCACTCCAGACCGTGTCATAAAAGGCGGCAGGATGCCGATCCGATCTGAATGCGGCTGTATTTTTTCCTTGAACCTCCTGTTGCGAGTAGCCGGTAATCTGGGTGAAAGCCCGATTTACCCGCAAAATTTTCAAATTTGCATCCATCACCACGATGCCTTCCCGGCATTCGAATGCGATCGCGGCAATGCGCAACTGCTCCTCGGCCTGTTTGCGGACGGTGATGTTGGTATGCGTGATCACCGCGCTGCCCTGCGCCGTATCTCCCATAGGCGTAACGCTCATACTGAACCAGCGTTGTTGCTGCGGCGAATGGCACGGATATTCCAGACTGAAGTTGGGCAAGCGTCCGTCCAGCACCGCCCGAATGCCGTGGTAGGCTTCCTGGCCCGCATCCGTCGAAGAATCGCTACCCGACATCCCGCAGACCGTTAGGTAATTGGCGCCGACACCCGTATTCGCCCCCCGCATGTCGGACTCGATACCATTCTCCTGTGCAAAACGCCGCCACGGTTCGTTGACCGCCAGGATGAAGCCATCGTGATCCAGCACCGCTATTTCGGCATCGACGGCATTCAGGATGGCTTGCTTGAAAACCTCGTTCTCCTTTCGCGCCGCCTCCGCCCGCTTGCGATGATCGATATTCTCGACCACCGCAACAAAGTAAGCCGGCGAACCGTCGGCATCGCGGATCAGCTTCGCCGATAAATTACCCCAGACCAAACTCCCGTCCTTGCGCACGTAGCGTTTTTCCACATGGAATCCTGAAATGTCGCCCGCCAGGGTTTGCCGCATCTTGTCGACATCATGCCGTTGATAATCCGGATGCGTCACTTGCATGAAGGCCATGGTCAGCAGCTCATTACGACTGTAACCGATCAGATCGCAGAAGCCTTGATTAACGGCTAAAAAGCGGCCGTCCAATGAAGCATTAACAACGCCGACCGGAGCGTCCTCGAAAGTAGAGCGGTAACGCTCCTCGCTTTGCGCTAATGCCGCGGTGCGTTCATCGACCAGCTGTCGGAGTACGCTGCCGCGACCGGAAAAGACCATGGCAAATGCACTGCCCATGCTGGTTAGCAATAGGCCGACCAACAAAATCAGCCAAGCGTTATCCGAGCGGTGATAAGCGAAATAGTCCTGTGTAGGAGCCACCTCAAAGCGCCATGATCGACCGCCAATCGGCATGACTAAGCGGCTGACCAGAGAAAAGTTTGATCCGAACAGGCCGTTTTCCTGCAAAACCAGCGGCTTTAGCTGTTCCCGATCGCTGGAAAAGATCAACTGCGTTTCGGCAGCTCCCTCGTCAATAAGCCGGTAGGACAGTTTTTGCCGATTCAGGTCTTTGAGCGCCGCGGTAACAATATCGCCGCCTCTGAATACCGCCACCATATAACCGGTAATATTTTTGCGCCGATCTTCCAGGGTTTGATGAGGCAAACCTTTGCGGTAGATCGGTAAAAACGCAAGGATTCCATGCTGACTGCCGTGTTCCTGGACTAACGTAACCAGCGCCGTCGTGGCAATTTCTCCGCTATCTCTGGCGCGGTCGATGGCCTCGCTCCGCAACCTGTCGGAATACACGTCGTAACCTAATGCGATTTCGTTGCCTTTGTAAGGCTCTATGAAATCGACCGGGACATATTCCGGGCGCTTTGCCGCGCGCACCAGCTGCTTATCGGCATTCCACTCGGTAATCCGGAAGTCCCGGTAGCCTTCGCTCCGTGCGCCATGCTCGAAGGCATCCCGTTCGGATGACGGAATGAGGGGATTCCATCCCAGCGCCTGAATGCCTTGAAAACTATTCAGCGAATGAGCAACGAAAGTTCGGAACTCTTTCCTGTCAACCGTTGT
>Ga0208514_100260_pt1 | contig 35022 bp, 50 predicted proteins | sample LakWasMet70_HOW9_2_FD_183900 | JGI IMG/M metagenome (GOLD analysis project Ga0208514, IMG submission 183900) | Freshwater sediment methanotrophic microbial communities from Lake Washington under simulated oxygen tension - Sediment Metagenome... | ecosystem: Environmental > Aquatic > Freshwater >...
GGGTAAACGGTAGCGTCGATACCCAATTCTTTCAAAAATTATCTCACGTTCCGCAACTAGAAAATCAAGTTACACAGAGTGATCAAAACAGGCAGCACTCAACCAAGAATGGCAACGTGACTGTTGAGGGTAATGTCACAACACATAAATTGAAATAACAATCATCCACCAAAAGAAAGGTTAAATCACAATGAACACCATTACTGATGTTAAAAATTTAGGCTTATATGCAAAATATAAAGTCATCCGTACCGACGGCACAAGCTCACCAGGTGCAAAACATGAAAACGATGAATACTTTGTATTAAACCTAAGCACAGATCAACACGCAATTCCTGCAATAAATGCTTATGCTAAATCATGTGCGGAAACACATCCTGCATTATCTGCTGATTTGCGCATGTTTGTTAACAGCAAGATTCAATCAAATGACGAGTTTATTACCGTACCCGAAACCACCTTACCAAGCGGCATAGTAATAGCAGCCTTTCAGGTAGGTAAATATGCCTGCAGCAAATCAGATTTAGGCACTGCAATTGTGACCGCCTCACGTAAACCTTGGTCAAATATCAATTTTCACAATGCTAAAAAAACTTGCGCAGAAGTTGGCTACTCACTCATTACTGAATTGCAATATTTAGCCATTGCTTACCAAATAACCCAGCAAGATATTAACTGGACCAGCGGCAAAGTTGGTGAAGGTGAAGTCTATCGAGGCCTACATAAAGGCAACGTTGATGAAGCTCAAGACGGCCATTACGAAAGTACTGACACAGCAGAGCGCCGTTGGCATGCTTTATCTAACGGTGAACGTGTTTACGACTTTAGCGGCAATATTTACAGCTGGGTATTTGATGACGTACAAGGTGATGAGAATGGTGTTGTTGCCAGAGATTTTGCTAAGGACTCCCCAAGCATTACAACGGCCCCTTATCCTAGCCGTGAAAAAGGTATGGGGGATTACAAGGTATGGGATTGGTCTGGCATTGCGCTCGTTCGGGGCGGCTACTGGGGCTCGGGCGGCAGCGCAGGCGCGTTCTGCCTCGGCGACGCCTGGCCTGGCGTCGACAGCGACCGTGTCGGCTTCCGCTGCACCAAGAGTCTCTAGTCACTTGTCACTCATGCCGTCCGCTTGAAAGGCGGACGGCTTTAATAGGAGAAAATAAAATGTGTCAGTTAAAAGCTTACAGAATTAGCGAATATGATTGGTACGCGGCATACAGTGCTGATCAAGCCATTGAGTTAGCCATGAAAGATACCGGCGAAAGCAAAGAAGATACTGTCGATGATATGTATTACACAGGCGAACCTGAGTCTGATGATTTAGAAATTTTCTGTGATGAAGGAAGAACAGAAAAAGAATTGATTACCGTCACTTTAGGGAAAATGACTGAACCTGGGTGGTGTTTTGGTATTGAGGCCTAACTATGCACTCTCAAATCAAAGGCATCGAAGTGACTTTCAGCACGGATAATCCACACGTTGAAATAGCCAAAAAATTGCAACAGACCTATCCGCAACACTTGGTATTGGTAGAATCTGGCACGTTTTTACAGGCGTTCAATAAATCCGCCTATGCCTTGCACGTGCTCAAGCAATATAAGCTTAAATTGGCTGGCCCAGCGCATACACCGCACCTACGTGTTGGCTTCCCTATTGCTAACTACAAGCAGCGTTTATGGCCGTTGGTGGATGAACAAAACTTATCTTACGTGTTGGCCACAAAAAGCGGTCTTGAGCTTTGCGAGGCAACCGTGTCAAACATGATGCTTGATACGATTTCTGATGACATAGTTAATCAGGTAATTGCGGATTTAGTCACCAATAAGCAGCTCAATACAGCATCCACAGCCAAAGCATTGGCCAACCCAAACATGCAGGATTTTCTATTCAAAACTAAAGCTGAAGAGCTTGATTACCAACTGCTGCAAGACCTGATTAAATTACCACGTGATCTTCGCATCACGTGGGGCGAAAGCGTGCGAGAAACTATGCAACGTATCATGTGTAACATCTACCTATACGGCAATGAAGATAACAAGCCACAGCTGCTAAAAAAACTATCCGCAGATATAGATTTACTGCGTCATTACATTTGTCAGGCTAAAGCACTAAATCGATTCAATTTTGCCTTTGAGCACAGAGTCGGTTTAGTGGTCGAGCTTGGACGCATTTTAGGCGGCTTACAACGCGCACAAAAGGTGGCCCTATGAACGATACAGGGTGCGCTCTGGAAAGTCTGGCAATGCGCTCATTCGGGGCGGCTACTGGAACTCGAACGACAACGCAGGCGCGTTCTACCTCAACAACGACTGGCCTGACAACGACAACGACAATGTCGGCTTCCGCTGACCCAACATTACAACACCTAGACGGCGGCTTAATTGCCACGGAAGGTTCAATCTTGGTCGAGAGCATCCCGCAGGAAACTGCAAAAGCAAGGCAAAAAGCCAAACCGAAAACCGCAGCAGTGCCTATGGGTGCTGTTGTGGAAAGCGGTCGTATGAACAAACCACCACAAATAGGTGACTTAATAAAAGAGCTTAACGGCTTCTGCAATTACCTTGTTAATGAAGTTTATTTAGCTTATGGCGGACTGTGTTTTGAGTGTATTGCAAAAAGTCAATTTTCAGATAAAAGTCCATCATATTTCAATAGCTTTGAAATGGTTGATGGTTTTTGCAGAAAAATACACCCATGGGCAACAGGTTCATCTGGTTACAGTATGAATAAAGGTGGCATGAATGGCGATGGATATGATTATTTAGTAATCGTTGAACGCGCCGCCCAGGGGAGCTTATTCTAATGAGCGATTTCACCAACATCACCAGCCTAGACAATCTCTATGCATGCTGGCTTAAATCAAAACGAAGTAAAGGCCATAGCCTACGCATTCAACGTTTTGATGCTGATGCATTAAATTACCTTACAACGATTCAGCAACGTCTACGCACACGTACATATACCTTTGGTCCATACAAAACATTCACTGTGCGTGAAAAGAAATTTCGCGATGTAGTGGATGCACCAACCAAAGACCGCGTTGTGCATTGGATGCTTTATCAATACCTATTACCTATCTGGCAACCTAGATTTATTCACGACACATTTGGCAACTTGCCAGGACGTGGTAGCCATGCAGCAGTTAATCGACTAGCTAAATTTACCCATAGAGAAAATACACAATGGGTACTGCAACTCGATATATCAAAATACTTTTACTCAGTACCGCACGCGCAGTTAAAAGAACGTGCTTTACGCTACATTGGCGACCATGATGTACGCCAGCTAATCATTAGTCTCATTGACTCATATAGAACAGGTGATAACTATGATGAATTATTTGCGCCTGGTTCTTTGTATAGAACCAACTTAAATAAAGGCATGCCAATTGGAAACCTAAGCAGCCAGCTATTTGCAAACATCTATCTAAATGAGTTTGATCACTGGATAAAAGAAACGCTGCGAGTTAAACACTACATACGCTATGTAGATGACATGGTCATTCTCGGTGAAACACGTGAGCAGATGCAGAATATATGCCGATTAATCACTGAAAAACTATCAGCAGAAGGCATCACCATTCACCCAAAGAAAATACGTATAGCGCCAACAGCTGCGGGCGTACCATTTTTAGGCTATGTAATATGGCCGCATCACATTTCAGCCGGTGCATACATTCGCAGGCGTTACCACCACACACTAAGACAACATGAATCAGGCATCTTCGACAGAAACCAAGCACTAAATTCATACAAAGCAGCATTGGCACATACTGGATTTTCAAAATAATGATGATAAAGTATGTCACTATTAAAAAGTTTGAAGAATTAACCGGCTACACAGAAGCCGCCGTTAATACTAAAATTCGTGATGGCATATGGTTAGAAGGCAAAGTTTTTGTCAAAGCACCTGATGGCAGAAACTTAATTTCAATTGAAGGATACGAACAATGGGTAGAAACGGCAGCGGGGTTACGCAAGCGTCAGCATCAAGCTATGAAATCGCCTTCACGTTTCGTGGCATCAGGTGCCGTGAAAGAATCAAGCTCCAGCCCAGCGCCACTAATCTAAAGCGCGTACAAAATCACCTAGGCGCAATTCTAACAGCCATTGAAAATAATACATTTGATTACAAAGCCACGTTTCCAGATTCACCACGCCGTTTACAATTCATAGAAAGACAAGGTGAAGCATTAGCTTCAGAAACCTACTTCGATGACTGGATTACAGCTAAAACCAAGCAAATAAAATCATCAACGCTACTTGATTACACAAAAATCATTAACAATCTGATTATTCCGCAATTTATGGGCATGAACATTAGTGATATAAAACGTGTAGATGTCCGTAAATGGCTAGCAGGAATGACCTGCAGTAATAAACGCATGGCTAATATTCAAAGTGTAATGCGTAGCGCCCTGCAGGATGCTGTCAATGATGAGCTAATCGAAAGCAATCCGCTTTATGGCTGGAAATATGAGAATAAAGAAGCTCCTAAAAAAGTGGATGATGTCGATCCATTTACGGCCAATGAACAAGAATTAATACTTAATGAACTAACTGGTCAAGATCACAATATATTTAAGTTTTTGTTTTGGACAGGATTAAGAACCAGTGAATTGGTGGCATTACAATGGGATGATATCGATTGGCAGCGCGGTACCATCAAAATAAATAAAGCGATGACACAGGCTTCAGATGAGTTTGAAGAGCCTAAAACTAAAGCGGGTAATCGTGAGGTTAAAATATTGGCACCGGCAATGGAAGCCTTGAATGACCAAAAGCAATATACGCTATTAAAGAATCAAGAAATATTTCAAAGTTCACATACAGGTGAGGCACTAACTGGTGATCAACGTCTACGCAAAGTAATCTGGCAACCTGCTTTAAAACGCGCCAAAGTTAAATACAGACGTCCATATCAGACTAGACATACCTATGCCAGCATGATGTTAACAGCAGGCGAATCTATCGCATGGCTAGCACAACAAATGGGCCACGCCGACTGGGCTAGCCTAAGAAAAACTTACGCTAAATTTATCAAAGACTCTATCCCCGATGCAGGTGATAAAGCCGTTGAGATGTTTAGTAAAAAAGCTGTCAAAAAGCTGGCAATTAAACCCTAAAACACCTTATTAAATTGCCAACTTTTTAACATTCAATCAATATAACATATTGATTTTATTGCACTTTATTGGTGGAGCTGGCGGGAATCGAACCAACGGAAGACCACGCCAGTCAATGAGTTTAAGAAAAAGCTGGCAAAAAGCTGTTATTCTAAAAAAAATTGTAATGTAAAATCTAACACACATCCAAAATAAATAAATAGCAGGTATCCTCCTGAATATATTACTGAATTCCATAAAATTATTAATTTTTGAATTTTTACACTATGCAACTAAAACATATAGTGATTTAATATAGATAAATCACTGCATGTTGTGCTTATGGAGGAATTTTTAATGAGAAGATGATTTGGTTCTAGTAGCAATGCATGATACTACCCTGCTAGAACCATAAAGGAAGGCCCATAAATAGTCCGACCGGGAAGAACGTCTATTTATGAGCCATGGTAGTGCAATACCCAGTAATACTGTATTAAGCACACTAAGCACATAATAAATGTAAATGTACTTGGTGGCAATTACTCAATACAGTTAGTTTAAATATTTTTTATAGGAAATTTAAAATGGCTAAAAAACCAAGTAATGAAAAAACCAGTGCTGCAGTAGCAACAAAAGCTTCAGCAATATTACGTGATCCAAATTCAACTAAAGCAGAAAAATCAGTAGCTGCTTCAGCTTTGACACAGGCGCGAAATAAAAAGTAGGTTGATTTAAATAAAGGGGCTCAGGCCCCTTTATTCTTGATATTTTCACTAGGTGTGCCGAATTCCTACCAGCGATACTCAGCCCCTACTCCCACAAAGTAATCAGGTGAGTCTCTTGCTGAATACCCTAGTGGTTGATCCACAGTGGCCACCGCACCAAATCTAATCTCTTTTACGCTGAATAGACTTTGTTTTAACTCTAGCCTTGCAGTTGGTGTGCCGTTTTTAATGCCTGTATAAAGACCTGCAGATCCATCATTGCGCCAGGCAATCCACGGCAATGGTTCACGCCTAACTAAAGTCTCAGTATCACCGGTTTCAGTATTTAAAACTGTGGTAATAGTCTGATCGTGGTCGTCTGAACTCACTCGAATAGATTCAAGCACCTGTTTGGCTTCATCTTGCTTAATGGCTTCAGGTAACTTGAGTACTATTTTTGCACGGCTCTCATAAACGCGCACTGTGCCACTTTTAACAACGGCTTGATGCTTTGGTATGGCTGCCACTTGCTTGGCTGGCGCTGCGATTTCATGCAAGCCAACTGGGGCAACAGGTTTACTTACATCTTGCTTAAACCACTGAATGATTAAAAGTAGTGTAATCCCTAGAAATAATAAAACAGCAAAGCCTATGATTGATTTTTTAGTCATCTTCATCATCCCATTTAAACTCTGGCAGCTCGATCGTCTGGCCAGCAAGTTCATGTGTGCAGTCACTCAAATATTGAATGTTTCCATCAGTGACATATGAGTGACAAACTCTAGCTGTTCGCCACTCTTTGAAATTTTCACCTGCATTAGGATTTGCTGGAAAGTTAACAAGAATTGATGGAGTTAATGTCGGATTTTCAAAATCACCATTAAACCCCCACCGTTTACTTGGATCAGTATTTACTACATGAACCTGTTTGCAGCCTTTGCAAAAAAATGCCAATCCGCTTGGCTCATTATTCTGATTAAAATCTTGATATATTTTCATAGCAGCAAGCTCCCACTCACCGGCATTAATCCATCTTTGATCCATGCAGCAACATCGAAGCCAGGGCAAATCTTTATCCACTCATTGCGCTCGATGATGCCATCACCATTTAGATCAGGTGAATAGTCACGATGGCCTTTAATCGTAATGCCAGCATCGTTGAACGATTTAAGCATCGAGTCAGCTGTCATGATGGTGCGACCTAGTATCTTGCTGGCCAGATTGATTAAGCACTCGCGTAGTGACTTCCATTGCGCTTCAGTGAATTTGTCAGTGCCTACCATGCAAATGCCGATTGATTTGGCATTACTACCTTGTACGTGGGCCCCAATCTCTTCAATGCCTCTACCTGTTTTAATGCTGCCATCAACTTCAATCACAAAGTGGTACCCAATTGATTTAAGTGTAGGGTTGAAGTTTCTGCAGGCTTGGCTGTCACGTTTAAAGCCGCGTAATGAGTGCATGCCATCTAGCGCTGCAATACTGAAATCCTTGCCGTTTGGTGTGGCTGCGCAATGAATGATGATTGCGTTGATCGTTCTTTTCATCTTAACCGCCTATCTTCAACTAACCAGAGAAATATGCCAAAACACAGCACAGCTTTACCAATCACATACAGCGTGCCGTTAACGACTAGCGGTACAAACTCATTGCCACCCAACACACCAACGCCAAATATCAAACAAATGGCGCTAATGTTATGGCCAGATAAATCATGATCAAGTACGCAAACTTTTAACCAGGCAGCTGCAAATAAGATGAGTAAACTTATTACAAAAAACGTATGGGAGATGAGTAAAATCATGGTTGTCTCCAGTCTTTGATGAGCTGTACGCATTTTTGAGCTATAGGCACGCAGAAAAAACCAAGCAATGAGGCTAACAAACCAATCACTGTTGAATGCGGTGCTTGCTTTATAAACTCAAAATAATTCTCAGCGACTAAAGCTAAAACTACAGCGCCTAATGTGCCTAACATCATGGCCAATACCGCCCAACCCAAAGCACCGCTAATTTCATCAAACGTAGGCGCTAATTTTGGCTGAATTGCCCGCCAGCAGACTGCGCCCATGAAGGCATAAAACATTGCCACATAATCTAAACCGAGAGTCTGACCAATAGCAGCGACCCCCACCATGGATGCAGCAGTTGCATTACTCGCAATGGCCGCGTGTGTTGCTGGATCTGGCATAACTAACCTTTCTTATTTTTAGACATAAAAAAACCGCCCGAAGGCGGCTGAGCTACTTACTTTTTAACTACAGCTTTAAAATAATAAGAGTATCTACAAAGCATTAAGAATTTTTAGAAGCTTCATGGGTATGTCGGCATAAGTGCCACCGCCTCTAATGGTGTTAGCATTGGTTTAGTACCAGCGATAACTTCGGCTTTATACTGCCCTGCTTCTACCCATACTGAAGCCTCCCATACGGCAAACCCTTGCGCGAGTGATTGGAATTGATTGGTAAACCCTGCATAAAGCATTAGTGCATTGCCTCCACTAAAGCCTAGGGCTTGCGCTTTTACATCAATCGCTAACTGCAAAGCTTTTCTAACATCTTCAAAAGTAGGTGCTATTGATAAGTTATATGCATCAATTTCTGCTTGCGTAAAAGGCATGCTAGTCACTTCGCCAGTTTTTGCATTCTTATTAACATGAATCATTATTTAACCCCATAAACTAGAATTGAGCCGTTATCGAATGAGCCGGCACTAAAGCTGAAAGTAATTGAAGTTGAAGCGTTTGTTACACCGGAACTAACGCTTGGAGGTTGCCCCGTTACGTAAGATGGCACACCACCACCAACTAACGCTAATTGAATTGCTGTGTATAAAGCATTAGCTGCACTTACATTACTAATTACTTCCGCAGAACCAACTTTAAATATCTGAGCGGTGCCAGAATTATGACTAACTCCATTTAATTCAATAAATAGTTGTTTATAGCCAGTTAGGGTTAATCCTGAAAGTGTTTGAGTTGTTCCGCTAGTAGTTATTAGCGTCCCGAGTAAAATGTGGCTATTAGTTGAGAAGCTAGCTGAACCGACATTAGTAATGCGACCATTAGCATCATAAGTAATCACTGGGATAGATGCAGATCCACCAACTGAGCCGCCTGTTATAATGTCCTCTAGGTTGGTTCCTGTTACCGCCCCTGCTGCACTAGATAGCTTTTCAGTATCTAACTCTTGAATTGCAGCTTGCACAGTAGATGCTGAAATATTGCCTGCCGGCGAGAACGATATTGTAGCCGCAGAGTTTGCACCTACCGCAGCCATACTGATAGACCAACTGGCAAAGGTTCCACTACCAGTCACAGATGTGATATTCATCACCAATGCGCCAGTGCTGACGTTATAGCTAGTTACATCACCAGTCATATAATTAGTCGATGAATTAGCAATGCGTAGAGTCATCCCTACGATATAGCCCAAACTAACTTGAGCAGTAAATGATTTTGAACCAGTACCAATTGCTACACTGCTTGTTGACGATCCATTGGTCGTTAAAGCATATGCTGATCCAACAGCATTTAATTGCTGTATAAATGTAGGCATTGCGCTAAGGCTTGCCTCGACCCCTGCACTATAAGAAGCTTGAGTTAGCCCCTGGCTTCTAAGGGGAAATGGTGGAACGGTATCAATGTTCATAGGTTTCTTTCAGGCAATAAAAAACCCGCGCTAGGCGGGTTTGTTTGGAGGAGCTTATTAACTTAAACCTTCAATTTCAAGATTAAATAATGTTTCTGTAGGGTACTCAACTACTGCCCCATAGTCTTTATGAAATCCATATATAAATGAACTACTATATTCAGCTGTTCCAATCCAAACCACGGGTATGGCTCTAATTGAATTTAAGAAATTTATAAAACTATCTGTTTGATTTTTCTTAACATAAGTAATCACACTTAGCTCTTTACTATAAGCTCGTTCAGTAATCACAAAATCACCAAGTTCATCAGCAGATTTCACTGAATAGTCCGTGCTGCCTATTCTCATTCCATATTTAGTACTCCCTGCATCAATTAATTTACCTATTAACATGGTTCCGCACTTGGCAATTGAACTAGGACTACTAATAATTACTTGATATGTAGCTAATGCATATGGCGGCAAGTCTATAAATACAATATCTGTTAATTTAACAATAGGATTAAAAAAGTAAGTGTAAGGATCATAAATCCCTTCGACTGAAACAAGTGACTGATAAACACTATAAATGATTGATCCAAACTGGTCTTTAGCAATAAAAGTTAAATTAGCTCCATCAACATTTAAAAATGTTGCGGCATCATTTTGTCCCACTCCAACAATAGTGACATCAATTGATTCGTTGTTATATGTCTGACTCGTTGACTTTAAGTCAAGCATTTTCCATCGGTTAGTTTCAGAAATCTTAACCCAGTTAGGATCTGTTTTTATGCCTGTTGGTATATTGCCAACATTACCGGAAATTAAAGAACGAATGACCCAATGAGTATTTGCTTGAACAAATATTAAAGTATCATTTAGCGCATAAGTTATAGTTGGATCATATAAATCGTAATCATCTTCAGCCACATTGCTGGCAAGCAATGTGGCATCTTTTGTGTACTCTGGCTTGATAATTTGCATTAAGCAGTCCTTTCAGCCGGCAAGCCATCGTTATTAAATTGTTTGAGTGTTTTAGCTGAGTTATAGGTATAAGTGGCAATAGCCTCTAATACCACTTTCATAGTTGCCCCATTAGATGCTTGCTCTGCGCGTAATGATTTAACTTCAGCTAACAATTCAACATTGCCACTGCTTGAGCGAGTTGCCATATCCCCCACATAAGGCAATGGTGATTGTCCCGCCATTACATTAGCGCGTGCACTGATGTAGTCTGCATAGGTACTGAACAGATTTTTATCTAAGCCTTCAGCTAAAGCTGCATTTACCTGATTGATGCCATCAGCTTGCGACTGCAGTGCTTTGTAATAGCTATCCATCGTTGGTGCTAAATCAATCAGTTGATTGAATAAGCTTAGGCCGCTAGCTGTCGTTGTATCAATGCCATCAACTAAACTTCTAAATCCATCACGCGTACCAGGTAATGCAACATTTAAACCACCAAACGTAGTGCTTAGCTGCTTGGTAAATGTAGCCATCTTTTCTGAATCTGTATAGAACAATCCAGTATAGGTATTGATTGCTGCGAATCTAGCTTGTAAATCTGCAACTGTATCTACAGTAACCGTGCTCTTGATAGCATCGCCAATTGATTTGAATATTGGTGGCAAGTCGCCTAATGCTGAATTAATTTGCTGAATAACACCTAATGCATTAGCTGCAGCTAAAGAATTGTTGAGTACAATATTTGAACGGTCTATTATTTTTTGTAGTGCCGGATCAATATCAATAAAGCCCTTTTTTATAGCTAGAAAGAATGTATAAGCAGCGCCATTAGAGCTATCATCGGCATTAAAGTTAAAATCAGACCCCCTGCGAGTGCCTTCCCTACCTACAAAAATTGAATAGGCATTGTATTTAGATAGATAAACAGTACCCAAGGTAAATGCTTTTTCTATCGTGCCACCAAGTGCTTTAGTTAGCTCGCCAATACTGTCACTAATACTAAGACCAGCTTTAATCCCTAAATCATAACCGCCATCGCCACCGCCTCTGCCAGTAGTTATTTTTGAATTGAGAAGTTTAGTACCAGTGCTAGAAATTTGCGTATTCGCATAAGCTTTAGTTTCAGCATGTCCACTACCACCTAACCAATTGTCCACTAACCCACCTATTGCGCCGCCAACAGCGCCGCCAACTGGACCAAAGAAATAAGTGCCTACAGCAGAACCAATGGCCGTAGCATATTTACCTTGTGATAAAGCATAAACAGCCCCTAAATAACCAAAACCATCAGAGATGGCTGAAGCGTTTTCGCCTAAGTAACCGCCGATAGCATCACCTAATCCGCCGTTACCAGTAGATAAGAATGTGCCTAAATTTTCAATTGTGCTGGTGAAATTACTGTTTATTGAGCTAAAGCCCTTGCTAATAGTATCGAATATTGAAGCGCCACTTACTGCACCTGTTGAAGCATTAGCAGTACCTGAACTTAGAGCGCCACCAATTGCGGCAGAGATAGCGCCGCCAATTGGATTCACAATAAAGCTGATCACTGGCTGTAAAACCAGTGTTTTGAATGTATTGATTAGCGTGTTTTTAAAGTTCTGAGCAAAGCTTTCACCACTTTCAAAACCGCGCATTAAAGCATCGGTAATGGTCTGGTTGATATTATCTGCACGCTCAGTATCAATACGCTTTAAGTCATCTTGGCGCTGCAACTCCTCTTCAAATGCTTTTTCACTTTGGCTTTGAATCAGATCGATGTATTTAATTTTATTTTCATAAAGCTCTTTTGCATCTTTTAATTCTTTTGCATTTAGAGCTTCCTTCTGTTCTGTTTCAAAATCAATTTCATCTTGAATGTCTTTAAGCTTTTGATCATTTAATCTTTTATGCTCAGCCATAGCTTTTCTAGCGGCTTCTTTAGCAGCAGACTCTGCGTCTGACTGTGCTTTTTTGCTAGCATTGTTTGCAGCGGTATCGATGACATCGCGTACAGAGCCACCTTGATATTCAGCAGGTAAACTAAAGCTACCAAATGTTGGTTTATCAGTAATTTTAGGCGCGGCGGTCCACTTACCATCACCTGCTTGTGCTTTATTAGCCTTGCGGATATTTTCTTCAAGCGTAGCGTAGCCACTAATCAACTTATCGATGTAATCAATCGAAGCTACATACCAAGGCTCGATACTGACTGCAATTGATGTTTTTAATTTGGTTGAAGCCTCATCAATTTTATCGATTGCAGCACCAATGGCTTTGAACTTTTCATCTGCATCTTCAAAGTTTTTTTTATGACTAGCAAAGTCTGAACCTAACCCAGCAATATCAACGCCTTTAACTGCCTTGCCTAATAAAGTCATGGCCACAGCATTACGAGTGACAGGATCTTCAATCGCAGTTAAACCCTCAAGGGTTTTTTCAAACAAAGCTTGACCATCTAATGTAGCTAAATCTTTTAGGGTAATCCCAACTTTCTTAAATTCAGCTTGTGCGCTTTCGCTACCATCAGCTGCTTCACCTAATTTTGCAGTTAAGGATGAAAATAGCTTACTAGCATTTTCAGCTTGACCACCATTTAAGCTAAGCGCTTGTGATAGATTTAATACAGTACCGACTGCCACTTCATTTGCTAATGAAATATCATTGATTTTGTCAGCGAAGTCGAGTGAGTTGCTTAATAATGAAAGCGCTGCAGACACGCTGACAAATGAGGCAACAGGTAACAATACCGCTTTAGCCATACTACTAAATGCTTGGCTCGCGACTTTATCTAAGTCAACTAAGCTGCCTTGTGTATTTTTAGAAAAACGCTGTGTTTCTTGAGTAGATTTATCTAAGCCTTTAGTGAATTGAGCTGATTCTAAAGAGAGACTTACTACAAGTTTGCCTAGTGCGCTCATATCAATCCTTTTTATCTTTCGGCTTATTCAGCACTTCTAGCGCTTCACGTTCCATTATTTGTAGCTCGCTAAATAATGTTAATTTTTGTTTCTTTGGAATGTTTTTAATGCGCATCATGGCTTCAACACCTGTGTAATCTAAACCCACCATGACATTGCCTGACATGCCTGAAACTAAACGCCACTGGGTAGAAAGCTCAATGAAAAAAATGAATGTTTCCCAGTTATCTGGCCATACTTCAAAGTCTTGTTCACTAGAATTAGGTTTGCGCTTACCTATAAATTTGGCAATATCTTCAGCTGGCACGCCTGCCTGTTTGAGCGAGTTAACTACGTCATCATCAACGCTGATTTTATTCAGTGCTTCATCACGTTCACCCGCCCAGAATCGCGCCGCCTCTGCTAGTTTTTTTCTTTTGCCTTGTAGATGCTTGCCCAGAATGCCTCTACCAGTGCCGCTAATGCTTGCGGAATATTCAGCAAAGCTTTTACATTAGCTTCGTTAAAATCAAGAGGCTGATCATCTTCATCAGTCAGGTCTGAATAACCAACTAACACTTCAACCAAGGCTTCTTTATGTGTTTTTCCACTGTCTTTAAGTGCTGTTAATTCATCAAAAGTTAAACGCTTAAATTCAGCTTTAAACTCTGAAATATCAAAGCCGCCCCTACCGTTAGGTGTAGCCACTTTTACTGGCATTTTGTAACTAGGTGTTTGTGCAATTTTAAAAGCCATGAATAGAACCTTTTTAGAATAAAAAAGCCCGCATAGTGTTAACCATGCGGGCAAAGCTGCTAGATTCAGCAGGGAGGAATTATTTAACGCTGATTACAATCTCATCATTACCTGCGTTTGGCTGAAGCGCCAAACTTAGATTAAGGAACGCTAGGCCATTATCATCACTAATTGATGGCGCAGTAAGCTGTACCTTCGGTGCGTCGATTTGAACGATGTTGCCAGCAGTTGCACCTTGTACTAATTGCAATGTACCAAGCGTACCGAGTCGCACAATTGAGTACCAGTCCTTAGTAGCTACAGTATCAAGTTCAAATGCAGTGTTACCTACTGGTTGACGATTGGTAAAAGTCACATTTTCAGAGCCAATATAGTTACGGTAATCAACTTGGTTTGCCATATCAATACTGAGTGAAGTGGCCTTAACAGCTGCACCATGCAAAGTAAATGTCGGCGTGTTTTGTTTATTGATTGCCAATGGCGCAATAAAGCCTGAGAAATCTGAACCCGCTGGGTTAGCTGTATCTGTTGGCGTAATTGAAAAGCCTGTGAATTTAAACTTCATCACTGGAATTGATTTAGCATTCAAATCAAATGACACAGTGCCTTTGCAATCAGTCATCGCATACTTAATGCCATCTAAATAGCAATGAATGGTTACGGCCTCTTGCGCAGTCGTAATTGGTGCATAATCCACTTTTACTGCAGCTGAAACTGTTTCAGAGAAACCGCAAGCACGTAACAATGGGCCCCATTTAGGCGCAGTACCCGCAGCGCCAGCACCGGCTAATTCAACCTCAAATTCAATCATTGAGTATGATTGCACTTGCACTTGGCCTGTATAACCAAAGTAAGGTCTAATCAAGTCACGGTCTGCAAACTCAGCATTCACTGGTTGAGGTGCAATACCACGCGCTAAGATCGAGTTCGCTGCTGCAGTTGGTACGGCATCCGTATTGGCGACTGGTTGAATCTTAACCAGCAGCAACATATTACGCATGAGTTTAGCCATGTTGTGTTTCTCCTAAATTTTTAACGCGTTGATTGGTGACAGGGTCGATAAAGTACGAACCGCCCTGCCCTGCGAATTCGTCTTGATGGGTTTGTGTGGCTGGTGGTGCTTCGACGGCTGCTTCAACGAATTTTTTAGAATCAGCAATCGCGGCTTTTTTATTCATGGCTTACTCCAAACAAAAAGCCCGCTAACATTGCTGGTAGCGGGCATAAAAAAACCCGCACTTGGCGGGTTCTATTGGTGTTAAAAATTATCCTAAATTACGTTGTAGTCGTATCACATGGTTGCTAAAGTACCCATAAACACTTGCATCATCTTCATAAGCTGCATCACCTCGATCACCATCAAGCAAATAGCCTGGTATCACTTCCATTGCAGCAATAACTGCCAAGTTAAGCGTATTCACTTCATTAAGCGTTCTAGCCAAGATGATGACGCTAATAGTATGTTGATCATAACCACCGCCTTGCACCCATTGCTGTTCTGGCGTGGTATCAACTTCAAACACAATCGCTGGAAAAGTTGGATCCGCCGGCAATTCAACTGCCCAGGTATTGCTTAAAACAGCAGATAACGCTGTTAATACTGTTTGCTTGATGCTCATTGATTGGCCTTTAATAACTCTTTATCGAGCACTTTACCCATTTGATTAATAGCTTCTTGCTGCTTGTTTACTAATGACGGTTGAATAAATGGCTTGGCTGCTACAAATCCATTAGATGATCTGCGTCTGCCAGTAATACTTGCGTTCTTATACTCACGTTTTCTTCTAACGCGCTGACCGTTTCTTAAAGTGGTCATGAAACTGGTGATACCGCCTCCAGACTGGCCATTAAATCTAGCAACTGTCTTATGTCCAAGCTCTACAAAGCTCCAATAATAAGGGTCATTCTCTCGCTTGGTGTAAGCCTTGCCACTACGCTTAGAATAAGCCACCGTTTTAACTGCTTTTTTGCCTAGTGCTTTACCATGCCGCACGCCAATATTGTATTGAATGGTGTATGGAGGTGGATTTTTCTCACGCTTAATTACAATGTTATTAATCAAAGCACCTGATTTACGTAGCCCCTTTGAAAGTGCGATTCTTTTCGCCTCTTTTTTAATGATAGCCGCGCCGCTAGAAACCATCTTAAAACTGACTTTCTTGCTCAGATTGGTATCAAGCTCTTTAAATCTTTTATTAAGCTCTGTTAGACCTGTTATCTGCGTGCCAGCCATGCTATCTACCTTGGTTAAGCCCAGTGTCGCAGGTTAAGATTAAAAATTTGTGTTGCTCGTTAAAGTCATTCACATGCTTAATGTTGTAAAGCTTGCCAGCATAATTAATACGGTGTTTAGGTGTAATGCCAACTTGATAACGAATAGTAAACTCAGTGCGTGCCTCTGGTGCATCACCACCATGCGTGGTGAGCTTACGCTCATTGCCAGATAGATTCATAATCTTAGCCCACACTACAGCAGATGTAGACCAAGTATCGACCATGCCGCCCTGCGTATCTTTGGTTTGTGTCAGCGCCTCAATGATAATGCGACGATTAAGATCACGTGGACAAGGTGCAGCCATTACAAACTCCAAATACGATAACGGTCTAGCATTCCATCCATAAAATCATGTGGCAAACTATCGCAACCACAGTTGTACATTTCAGCAACCGCAAGCATTATCCAATTTTTAATACTGGCGGGCACGCTAGCCTCATCGGCATAACCTGCCTGATAGCGAATTCTGACGGCATTAGTTAGGCATAAAGTGCTAGGCCATGAAGTGCCATTAGCTGGGTAAAGCAGACCAGGTTCAGCATCTTTATCTAGCACGTATTGTCCAGATGACAATGTCACCTCATTGGCTGTAGTTGCATCAATATATTTAATGCTGGTAATGCTGATAATGCTAGGGTTAAGCAGTTTTATGTTGTCACCACCAAAGCCGCTACGCACTTGCTCCCAAGTTTGCGGCAAAATACTGCGCTTTATCATATGTTCACATTGCTCACGTGCTGCAGTGATTAAGCTACTAATGAGAATGTCATCTTCAGTGCCATCAACACGCAATTGTGTTTTCACTTTTTCAAGCGTTACCGGCTCTTCAGTAGGTGGTGTAATTAAACGTGTTGTCATATTTTGCTCAAGAAAAAGCCCCAGTTAATGGGCTGTTTGGTTATCACCTAATTGAGTGATATGATTATTTAAAAAGTAAGTTAATAATTAATAAAAAATTAATAAGAATTTAGGGGCGATACCTTGGCTAAAAAAATAAAATCAATTTGGCGTTGGATTTTCACGCCTGCTAAAGACGTTAAAATGGATGAACAAGAAAGAGATTTTTTTCAAGGCTGGTAGTTAAGCCCAAGTTCCAATCACTGTAGTAGCCATTAATTTGGTTGGAGAAATATACTCAAGTTTCATGTATGAGCCTACAGCCGTTGATGTAACAGTGCCAGCCGCCGCCGTTACTGTTGCTCCATACTGTATAGTTACTCCTGATGGAGCTGTTATGCTTACACCATTAGTATTGTCAACATAGAAGCCTGCTACAAAGCCGCGAATGAAAGCTGGGAATGTAAATGGAACTATTGCTACAGCATTCTGATTGTCAAAATCCGCGCCACTTTCTTCTTTAACCAATGTATGAGCCACAGTCCAGCTTGCTAATCTATTTGGATATGAGTTAGAAGCAATCTCTGGAATTAACTGTAATAATCGGCTTTGATACAAAGCATCAGCCTCACTTGCTGCTTCAAGGTTAGATAAGCTGGTTGAGTGAGTACCTTCCGTGGTGTACGCAAAAGCTGCGCCATTAACACGCCATTTACCACCAACCTGCTTAATTGATGCAATATCAAACACTCGGCTTGCGGGCATTCTAGGGTCGCCCGCAAGTTGTGCTGTATTGATAGCGCTCATTGCAGTTGCTGTTGTTTGATTGGCTAAAGTTGCATAGCTATCTGTGCTTGTATTTCTACTTTCCTGTGTAGCAAAGAAAACATCTTGTAGACCATTAGCTAATAACTTAGTCCTGTATAGCTTCGCATTTTCAATGATGGTTGCATCAGACACGGCAGCGGCTTTATCGTTATAGCCTAAAGCGACCCATGCATACTGAAACCATTTTTGAGTCATCATATAATCAAGTAAAGCACGACTACCAGTTAACGCATAATCTAATCTGTCACCACCAATACCCATATATGAGTGCGAAGTATATTTATCTAACCAACGACCAGGGAAACCTATTGAGCCAGTGTTGCCAGTTATTAAATCATTAGACGTATTCTTTGTTCCGCGTGAATCTGTGATATATAAAATACTAGGCACATTAGATAATGCTAAACCAGCAAATGGTCTATATGTCCAGTTAGCAGTCGTTGTTCCGCCAGCAGTCGATATGTTCCCGCTTATTGCTAAAGGTGATGTCAAGGTACCTTGAGATACTGAATAATAACACTGCTCACCTAGAGATACGCCTCGCAAATCTTGAGAGTTATTACCGCCCGACTTTAGAACGCCGCCAGCACTTCTTTGAGAGACAATAATCTGAAATAGGTCACCTTTTTTGCATCCAACATAAACTTTATCGGAGCCTGTTTGAATTGTGCCAGATGGTACGACTATTGTAGGTTGACCGCCAAATAACTGCGCTCTCGGTGTTGTATTAACAGGAAATCTAACAGCAATACCTACAGTGATGTCAATGCCAGTGCCAACTATATCAGCACCGACAATAGTAGCATTCATAAATGGAATATCAAGATATTCAATATCGTCACCAGCTTCAACTAAACAGGTAGAGTTCATCTCCAATATTGAGGCATCTTTTACCATGTGACCAACGCCTTTTAAGACGTTACGCATAGTTTTAGCTGATGATGAACCACTCCCCTCAGCCACAAAAGCTGCACTCAATATATTCCATTTCCAAACAACACCAGTTTCAGTCACTCGGTATGAAATATTGATATTACTAGGCACACCAGCAGCTTGAACTTGTGCAAATTTGGCAGCACTGACAGTTTTAACATGCAATCCATAACTTGGTACATCTGGCAATGCTGGATTATAAGCAGTACCACCAGTTAAATTACTCGTTGCAAAGTTTTGTGAGATTAGGGTTGATTCTTCACCGGCACTAAGTGTGACAGTGTCATTTGCTTTATATTGTCCATAATCTGCTAGAAAACGAATTGTCATGATTAGTCCTTAAAATACTCTTGATAAGTCAGTTAAACGCACAAACAAAAGCCCACTATTAAGCGGGCTTTAATTTGAAAATTTAGCGGTTGATTAAGCTAACTCTGTAAATGCTAATATTGCAGCATCAAGCTTTTCTTTGATTGCTGGTTTTTTATCAGCTTCAGCTGCTAATAACTCAGCTTCTAATGCCTTAATTGCTAAGTCTAGCTTTTCAAGCTCAGCTACTTTTTCGGCGTCTGGTTTTTCAGGTGTTACTGGTATTACGCCTAATTCTTCTGTGCAGTATTTCACTGCAGCTGGCGTATCATCGACTTGGCCAGATTCTTTTAATGATTTAATTAAATTTGGTTCAAGATTCAAAACGCGATTAGCCTCAAAAATCTCATCAAATAGAGTTAAGAGCGTTAATACGCGAACGGCTTTTAGTTTGCTTGCCATGTTAAGTTCCTTTACATTAAAAAAGGCGACCGAAGTCGCCTTTGTGTATTGCAATTAAAACTGCAAATTAAGTTGCAGAGTGTTGGTAGAATTTAACGGCATTCAAATCTAACAAGTTGCCGCCAGTGCGTGCCCATGCCATAAAGCCATAGCAGCCTTTTTTCACATAAGCTGAATCGTCGAATTTAAACAAGGTAACATCCATTGCATCGCGAATGAGATACTTGCTGAAATCACCAAAAGCTAATGATTTTGCATTAGCAGCAGGTGCCGCTAAGTCGTTATTCAAATAAACAGGATAACCAAGCAAAGTATCTGGCGTTGCTGCAGTCATACCGGCTTCATAGCCTGGCGTCCAAATTGGGCGACCTGCGGTGTCTTTAATTTTGCGAATGACACGGCGCATTGTTTGACTCATCATGAAGCCAATATTTGGATTAGCAAGATATGCAGCATCTAAGGCATCAACTAAATCAACGAGATCATCATAAATGATGGTTGTAGTTTGGCCTGTCGTGCCAGTTTTACCAACACCTGCAGCAGTGGCTAAACCGAATGGTTGACCAGTACCTGAGCCAGTTGAGTAACCTACATTACCTAAGCGACCAATACGTTGTGCCAAGCGTTTAAATACCAATGCTTGCACATCAATTTGGCTATCTTGTAGTAACTCAATAGGCACGGTGACTACTTTAGATGAAGCTTTGAATGCATTAACTGCACGGGTACCAAAAGTAAGATCTAAATCTGTAGCTAATGTATTTTGTGCAACCCACTCACCAATTTCACTAGTACCATCGCTGGTTGGATAGCTTAAATCAGCACCAGAACTAGTAGTGATTTGGTCTGCTACACCTCGCATAAAACCAAAGGCTTTCATCAGATCAATTAAATCAGACGCGACTGATGGCGCTTGTGTATAACCACCCTCAGAGCCTGTTGTTGTACTCATGGTATTGCGGATGGCATTAGCTTCTTCATCAGACATTTGACGATCTGTCTTACTCAGGAAAGCATTTAAAGCAAATTTAGCTTCGTTAGTTTCTTTGCCTTTTTTGCCTTTGATGCGGAATTCATCAACATCATCGAAGCTGTTATCAGCAGCATCATCTAACATTTTTTGATGTGCGTCGATTTGGCTATTCACCAATTCAAGCTTGTCACTAATAACATCAAAACTGGCTTGATCTTCCTTAGTCCAAAGCTTATCGCCTTTATTGGTTAAAACGTTGTTTGCTTCTTTACTGAGAGCTGATTTTTGCTCCCGCAATGCTTGGATGCTCATTTTGTTTCCTTTCGTGTTGGGTGGTGAGCGGACATAAAAAAACCCGCACTAGGCGGGTTTTGGTCACAAACGCAGGAGCGTTATGCGATTTCTAACAATCGTAAGCGGCGTTGATTCGCTTCGATTTGTGTTTTTGCTTGATTAAGCAGGTCTGGTTCGTTGGGTTTTGGTGGCTCGGTGAGTGCTTTTGGTGCATTTTCAAAAGCTGAAAGGTTCCAGTTTTTTGATTTTTCTTGCGCTGAGGCGTTATTTGAGGTGCTTTCACCTGTAAAAATGCTATCTACAAAGCCATTATCGAGCGCCTCTTGCGCAGTGAACCAAGTTTCAGCATCCATCCATGTGACAATTTGCTCGATGCTTTGACCCGTTTTCTTGGCATAGTCGGCAATAATGGTTGAATCAACCTTGTCTAGCAGATCAGCCGTGCTGCGTAGCTCGTTTTTATTACCGTATGCTAGCGTCCAAGCGTTGTGAATCATATAAAATCCAGCTTCAGCAATCGCCACTGTTTTAGCCGCGCTAGCAATACGCGTGGCCGCGCTGGCTGCATAGCCATCAATATGTGCAATCACATCACCATGCTGCTTGATGAATGTGGCCATAGCCTCGGCTTCAAACACATCGCCACCAGGTGAATTGATGCGTAAATGCACAGTTTTACCGTTATGCTGCATTAACTCTTTGTTGAAGTCAGCCGCGCTTACGCCCCAGTAAGAATCAATCACATCATAAAGATAGATTGTTGGCTCGTTGGTGTCAGCATTGACTACCAAAATACTTGGTTCAGTGCGATTGATATTGTCTTTAATTAACTGCAGTAGCTTTTTGCTCACTGGTGGCCCCCTTTGGCTCATAAATAACATCACCACCATCAATAGGTGGCTCATTGTTCAATTTTCTAATTTCATTTAGTGTTAACCAGCCGGGTCCCATTGAGCCTCCACGTGCTTGCCTCAATGATTCGCCTTCGGCTTTAGCATCACCTCGTAAAAAGCCTTTGAATTGAAACTCGACAAATTCATCATCTTTACGCACTAATTTACGGTTGATTTCTTGTTCCCATAGATAGGCTTTTGGCTCTAAATGGTATTTAACAAAGCCAAGGGTGATTTCACCTACGCCAGTGCCCCAGCTCGATGTGGTTTCTTGTGCGCCAATAAGCACTGGCGGCACACGACATGCGCGGGCAATATCAATAACAGAGTATTTAAGGTTTTCTAAAAGCTGAGCATCAACTGAGCTCATGCTAAGCTGCTCAACTTTCAAGCCCTCAGTTAAGATCATTGGGCGTCCAGCATTGGCTGGGCCCGCATAGCGAGAGTCGTAAACATCACGGAACTGATCTATCTGATCAACACCCATTTCTTTATCGGTATGGAATAAATGCTTAGGTGATGCGCCATTTTCAAAGAATTTTTTGCTATATTGATTGGTTGCCAGGGCAATTCCAATCGAGTGATTAGCATCATGCTGAATAACCGAAAGGCTTTTTTCACCATCAAATCCATTACCAGCAATATGCAGTACATCATCGGATGATCTAACATAGGTTTTTCCATCATCAAATGGCGTAAATTGATACAATATCTCATTGCCAATTCGCTTAATTTGCACTCGGTCTGGGTGATAAGGCAGTAAATTAATCGGCTCACCCTGCTTGTTTCTAATAATCTCAGTGATTGCATCACCGCGAAGAATATTGCAGCGCACCCACCATTGATACATGCTGGAGGCTGTCCAGTTTTGTATCGGGCTTTGATTCAATAATTTGTTAAGCGGACTATTAACCACACGCTTGCGGTCATCTCCATCGCGTTTGAAATGATGAAGTGGTAAAGTGGACATTGCATCGCCAATGATGCCGATACATGCGCCCACTGCTGATAAACGCTGCGCCGTTTGCGCATTAACGGCTATCTTGCCTTGGTTGATGCCGAATAACTCTAAAACCTTCATGTCACTACTGCGAACCAAAGTACTATCTGAGTTTTGAACAACTGCGCGCGCTTCTTCACGCTCTTTTTTCCAGTTGGTCAATATAACGCTGCCTTTAATGGCGACTTTATCAGCGTCATACCTAGATTTTTGAGTATTCATTTTGATCCTTACAGGGCAACAAAGCCTTGTTTAATTTTTGTGGCCTCTATTACTACTTCGTTATTGATTTTCCCAGCAGCCATAATCGCTGCCACAATGCCATCAACACGCCCAGTGGCTTTTTCTTTTGTCACCTTGCGATTCCCTGCTGGGTCTGTGGCGATAATTGCATTGGCGGCGCACCATGTCATAACGGGGTTGCCGTTGTGACGCAATGTTTTATCAATAATCATGCTTTCAAAAGTATCAACCGCAGGCGCCATATCTTTGAAGCCTTGCCCAAATGGCGAAAGGGGCAAACTTGCCCCCTCTTGGTCCATCAGCATTTTGAAATCTTCTATGCGCCATCGGTCAAAGCCGATACTTTGCACGTCATACATGCTGCAAATTTCTACGGTGCGTTTTAATACAGCAAGCTTGTTAATTGCGCGACCAGGTAAAGCCTCCAAGTAGCCGGCATCACGCCAAGCAATGTATGGAACGCGGTCCTTATCTGATTTTTCGTGCAATCCGTCACCAGGTAACCAAAAATAAGGTACCAAACGCCAGTGTTTATCGTGATTGCATGGCTCAAATAATAGAACTAAAGCCGTTAAATCTTGTGTGCTAGACAAATCCAAGCCCGCATAACAGCGTCTGTCATAGAGTAAATCGTAGTCAAATTCTTTTTCTTGACAGTCAAACCAAGCTTGACTACTAATCCAAGGACTTTCAGCTTCAGTCCACTCGCAAAAATTTAAGCGCCTGACTAGTGATTCTTTACTTGGCATACCGCGTGCTTCGGTGACTTGCTCACGCAGATATTTAAAGCCTGGTATTCCATCTTGCAAACTCGGGTTGGCTTTAGCCCAGCACGCTTCATCTTTGATTGGGTCTTCACCCGCATCTAATGCACATACATAACCAAAGAATTGATCATTAAAATATTTATCTTGTTCGGTCAATGCCTGATTGACATGAATTGAGGCTTCGTGATAATTCCAGCAAACAGTTTGCTTGTCGTGACCGCTGTTGGTAATCATCACGATTAATGCTTGTTGGCGACTTTTTGTACCAGCGCGCAACATTTCAACTACGTTTGCAGTTTTATGCTCATGTATTTCATCAAGCAGCACTATGTGCGGACGTGGGCCTGATTGCCCATCATCTGCACTGATTGGTCTAAAAAAACTACCCGCTTTGTGGTAAGCAAGGTTCCAAGTGCTTGCACCAATGCCAGATTTAGCTAAGGCCGCTCGCAGTATTGGTGATTGATCAACCATCGCGACAGCGTCACGAAAAAGCACCATCGCCTGGTCCTTTTTAGTTGCAGCAGCATAGACTTCTGCACGCGCCTCACCATCAGCGACCAAACCATACAAACCAATGCCCGCAGCTAATGGTGATTTACCTGAGCCTTTGGCTGTTTCAATGTATGCAATGCGAAATCTGCGCATACCTTGCGCATCCACCCAGCCAAATAGGCTGCCAATGATGAATGATTGCCAGGGCAGAAGTACATATGGCTTGCCTTCAAACTGCCCACCATTGAGTTTTAATACATCCTTGAAAAAACCAAGCGCTCTGTTTGCTTTTTCAAGGTCGAAAAAAAAGCCCCGTTCAGGGGCTTGTTCTAAATCTCTTAGGTGTCGCGTACATGCATCTCGCACATACGGACCCGCTATTATATTTCCAGATAATACCTTTCTCGCGTAACTTGTAACTGCATCACGTGAGGTAGTTTGTACCTGTTTTTTCATTGCCAAATAAATCACCTTGAGAATTTACAGCCACACGCGAACGAGCAGCTGGTGTCATTCCAAATTGTTGCATAATTGCATTTGCTTGTTTAAATGCCATTGATTGCGCCACCATCAATTGATTAAGTGACTGACCTTTTTCACCATGTCGAATAAAGTCTAAATTCAATTCATGCGTAGCATGTCGATATTGCGCAATTGAAATACAAAGCTGGCATACAGATTCAACATCCAAAACAGTTAACAACTTTGCTTTGCGTAATTTTGGTGCCAGATCATCCCAAACTGATTTGGCAAATACTGGTAAATAACTAGGTGCTCTTAAATCATTTAGGTAATCAGGATCAGGCTCTAAATTATTGACGCCGCGTTTTCCTTTATTACCCTCAATAAGCTTCAAATGTGTAGGTTTAGGCAATCTAGCCATACATTAACTTGGAGTGAATAACACCCCCCCCTATAAATAACGCGGTAGTACAAAGAAATATAAGCAGACGGTCTAGAAAATGAAAGGTTGTAGACTTTTTACCACCCCTACCTCTTTAAATTCCAATGATGATTATTATCAATCGGTAAGCCTGCAACATCACAGCCTAATATTTGACCTGTTTTTTCAAGTCTCTGCTTGTGACTGTCGTGGCAATGTTTGCAAAGTGATTGCCAATTACTGCTATCCCAAAATAAAAGCATATCACCACGATGAGGTTTGATATGGTCAACCACAGTAGCTTTAATAACTTGACTGAGCTTACTATGCTCAATACAAAGCGGATGTTTACGTAGATAAGCTGCTCTAGCTTTTTGCCATCTTGAATCATAACCACGCTTTGATGATGATTCTCGGTTAGTCATAGGCAATAAAAAACCCGCAAGCAATAAAGCGTTGCGGGTTATGTAGATACACCAATAAACAGAATAGCTGAAACAATACATTTTAGTCCGATTACCTGTCAAGAACTTTTTAAAAATAATTTAATTTGGTATTGAAATACCACAAGATAAGTCATTTAAGAAACCAAGTATTTGATTATGCGCAAGGTCAATTTTAACGTAATAGGTACTCTTTACACAGCCTAAGCTTTGCAGCTTATCAGCCATAGTTAAATCATTACGACGGTAATGCATGTAAACAGCAGAATACAATTCATGCCTAGTTAAACTCAAAGCCTTCATACATGCATCAATCTCCATTGCACCTTCATTTACTTCAAGTGAATAATCCATACCTGATCCACATGGCATGTTGTTAGTAAATGCAGATCTCTTTGGATAACCAATACCACCATCAACGCCGCGTGTTGCCCAGTTTGCCCAGTTACACATTCTCGAAACTAAATAACTATCAAGCGCCATCGTTAACCTTTCAACTCAAAATATTTACATTTACTGCCGATACGTGGCACATCTTTGTTGGACAATTTGCGCGGGTCAGTACAGACAACCCTACCAAGCAAGTGAGTATGTTTATTGCATGCCTGACACCCCAACTCACTCAACTGTTTACGCTCTATCACAACGGATGGATCACCATAACAATGCGCTGGCAATGCATGACTTGATTCTCTCTCCATCATGCAGCCGCCTTGCTGCCACCAAGTCCAAGGGAATTACGCAAGCGCTGTCGGTATTCACCCATGCTCTCACCAGCTCTCGCCTCAATCCTAAGCTCACGTCCTTTAGCGATAGTACCTTCATCAGTCATAAGCCAGCTGTTATCAGCCTTAGGCTTCAACTCATTGCGGATGATTGCATCCAGATAACCAGCTGCTATTTTTTCAGGCCATGGTTTGTTTTGTCTGGCAAGTGCCAAGCATTGCTCAATGAAATCTATGGGGATATTGTCAGCTACCCACTTGCATAAAACTGGATGAATGCTGGTCACTGAAACATTGAGTTTAATCAAGCGACACGCAAGCAATCCTTCTGGTCGCATTGGTGGAATTTCTACAATATTTTTTTCGCTCTCGCGCGGTGTTGTTTTTTCTACGGAAGTAGGAAAAACAACTGATTGGTTAACTGGATAGTTATATGGATAGTTAGTGTGAACGTCCTTCACTACCTTTTTGTCGTCAGGTTCACTACCTTCTGGAACAACGTTCACTACCTTTTCATTAAGGTGATGAATGTCGTTCACTGCCTTTTGCGTATTTTCTTGAGTTGGAAAAGTTGCTTTATATTCATTTCTTGCCCATTTTTGACCCTTAAAACCATGTTTCTGTCGTGATATAAAACCTGCTTTTTCAGCAATATCTAGGTGAGTAATTACCGCCCGACTACTTAACTTTGTTTTATCAGCTAAAGTTTCAATACTTGGAAAGCAACTCTCACCAATTTCGTTCATATAGCTACCCAAAACCATCAAAACTAGCCTTGTAGTGGACGCAACATCAGACTCCAATACCGCATGTCGCCAAGAATAAAAATCAGTCATTTGGCAGCCTCACCACATAAATTAAATGCTGAATATTAGGAAAGTTATCATCTTGAACGCTATCAATCACCAAGAATTTTGAATCAATAGCCTCAATGATTGCCTCACTAAATTGTTCATCATTCAAACTTGCCATTCTTTTAACTTCTTTAATAGAATCAACAGCAACCATTACACCTTGGTCATTAATTTTAATAAAAACCGCTAAAAGAAGTATTTTTGCATTAGCAGATAATTTGCTATCCCATATTGCAGACTTCCATTGCTCTTTAAATATCATTTTCTATTCACTTTCATCTTCCAAATACTCATTTTTTCGCGGAAATTTCGGCGCGGATTTTCCGATTTTTTTAGGTGTTTCAGTGTTAAGTTCGTAAGTTTGTGCAAGGTTCTCAAAGCGCATCAGGTGTGGCACAAACGTAGTGGCGACTGTGCCTATAGGTCCATTACGCTGCTTAGCTACAATCAGTTCAGCAATGCCCTTGTCGTGACTATCTGGGTGATACACTTCATCGCGGTAGATAAAGTAAATGTTGTCCGCATCCTGCTCTAAACCGCCACTGTCACGTAAATCACTCATCACTGGGCGTTTGTTTGGTCGGCTCTCCAATCCACGGTTAAGCTGCGATAGTGCGATAATTGGAATATGTAATTCTTTAGCCAACAGCTTTAATGCACGAGAAACTTCAGCCATCTCGTTTGCGCGGGTATCACCACCGCTAATAGAAATCAGCTGCAGGTAATCAATCACAATGAGGTTTAGCTCGCCTTTAAGCTCACGCTGTAAGCGCCTAGCACGTGCGCGAATATCATTAACTGTTAGGTTGCTTTCTTCATCAAGATAGATGCCAGCGTCTTTTAAATCAGATACAGCCTTACCAATTAAGGACCACTCATCATCATTCACACGACCTACGCTAACGCGCTGCGCGTTGATTTTTGCAACACTGGCAAGCAATCGCATGCCCAATTGTTCGTTAATCATTTCAAGGCTGAAAAAAGCCACGTTCTTATGCTCTTTAAGCGCTACATGTTCGGTAATATTTAAAGCAAATGAGGTCTTACCCATACTTGGCCGCGCTGCCAAAATAATCAATTGGCCATCTTGCATACCAGTGGTTTTACTATCCAAGTCATCCAAGCCCGTACGCAAGCCCGTTACATCATCCGTGCACTCACGCATATACATCTCATCAAGCTTATCGATCACCGTCACCATGACATCACTCACGTGTTTCATGGTGTTATTTGCGCGGTTAAGGCTTTCGCCAACAGTCATCCAGCGGCTCTGTGCAAAGTCCAGTAGATCTTTAGCACTCATGCCATCGCGTTTTGATATTTTTAAGGAAATTTCAGCGGAAATAGCCGCCATTTGTCGCAGTAATGAAAAGTCACGCACTGCATTGGCGTAACTCAATGTGTTGTTTGCACCAGGCGTGCTTTGAATTAGCTGCACCATGTAAGCAACACCACCAGCGTCCTCTAAACACTTGTGGCTATCTAGATATTCAGCCACCGTGACAACATCAACTGGCTTTGCAGCATCTAATAAATGGGAAATTGCACGGAAAATCAGTCGATGCTCACGCGGGTAAAAGTCATACTCAGTAATTACGCCAACTAACTTATCGTAAGCCGTGTTATCTATAAAAATACCGCCAATAACGCTTTGCTCTGAAAGCTCAGAATACATTGGCTCTGCTGATGATTGATGTTCGCTCATGCTTCAGGGTGCCATCTTGACCAGTCGTCACGGCAATACTTATCGCACCAGCGCTTGCCTTCAACGGCAGGCACTATGGGCGCATCACACTCTAAACAAAATCCAGTGGCTTCAGCTGCAGCTGGTTTATTCTGAACTTCAAAAACAGACGCATTTCGTGCTATTTCTTCTTGTTCGCTAGCTATGTCGCAAATGTCCATTACCGCACTACTCGCTCAATTTTGTTTAAAAAACTCAGCTGAGTAGAAATATTCTTGTATAACTTGCCGCGCAATGCTTCAAACTCTTTTGTAGTGACATTTCCGTCACTAAAAGCCTCAATAAATGCACAAGCAAACTCGCCATTACTAGCTGTTGATTGCATAAACCCATCTAGCAAGCTCATATCGCTCGTCAGTTCATCGGTAGGCAACTCCACCACCACCGCATTCACCTTGTCAGCAAAATACTCAGCCACAGCTAAATTTGCATTGGCAAAATCTGCCAGCATATCTAGCTCTTCAATATTCAAATGATGCGTTTCAGTATTCGGATTTAACTTGCTAGATAAGACTTTTTCACCGCGCCCCATATCGCTGGCTAACGCAACAATACCGCCTGCATAAGCATGCGCAATGCGATAGATTAAATGAGAAATTTTCAACGTGTATGTTCCTTAAAAATAACGTAAATATTGTTTATAATCAATAAGATAATGCACATATCAACCAATTATTAATAAGCCACCTAAACCTAAAATTCAGGCTTAGGTGGGTACAACGAGGAGGTAATATGTCAACGATTCATCGTTATAGCCACATTCGTACTCGCTGCGTTCAGCTTACAAACCAGCCCCGATGTGGCACGGGTAAAAGGGTTAATTAGAATTTAAAACCTCAGATTTAGAGGAATTTTCATCTATAAAAATTGATGGGGTATGTAGTTTTAAAAAATTAAGCCAAGCACGTGGAATACCGCGCTTTCTCCATCCAGAAACTACAGCCGGTAATGTAGGAGCACAAATTTCAGCAACTGCTTGGTTGCCGCCAAATGCATCAATGATTTCAGTATCGTTTTTCATATGATGAAAGATTAGCAAATACTAATGTTTAAAGCAATAGTGTTTATGAATTTAGTTTTTGGTAATTAAATGGGAAACTTGGAATATGGACTTAAAAGAAACTAGAATCCTTCGCTTAAAAGCATTCATAGAAATGAATGGTGGTTCGGCGCAGGTTGCAAGAACCTTTGATATTGATGCCTCTTACCTATCTCAACTTATTAATAGTCATAGTAGCTTTGGTGAGAAATCAGCTAGAAAGCTTGAAACAAAATTTAATCTTGCCCCATATTATCTAGATAGGCTTGAAGCAAACCAAGATTTAGCAAACTATGAAGTACAAACTGTCAGCCAGTTAATAAATAAAGTACCAGTATTAGATATGGTGCAAGCAGGTGCATTTCGAGAAGCATTTGAAGATTTAGAAAGATCAGAATATATCGCTACAGATGCAAGAGTTAGAGAGCACACTTATGCCTTACGTGTCGTCGGCGACAGTATGCTACCCATATTTACACCAGGTATGATTATAATAGTAGAGCCTGATATGCCATCAGTTAGTGGGGATTATGTCATTGCTAAAAATGGTGATAATGAAGCAACACTTAAACAATTGATTAAAGACGGTGCTGACTGGTATTTAAAGCCTTTGAATCCTCAATATCCAATTAAATCAGCTAATAATGTTAACATTGTTGGCGTAGTTATACAGGCGCAACAAGTAACTAAGTTTAAATAATTGGATTAATATGGCACTACAACCATGTAAAGAGTGTGGCAAGCAAATCAGTGATCAAGCAAAAAAGTGCCCATATTGCGGAATTGAAATAGATAAAAAAGACAATTCAACATTAATTTTTACAATAATAGTTTTATTAATAATGGTTAGTTGGTTTATAGCGAGCGGGAAAAAACCAATAGAACAAAACAATCAACTTTATATTAAACCAATAGCAGCAACTAAAGAGCCATCAGCACTTTTACCAATTATAAATACATGGGAATATGACACTTATTTAGATAATATTTCAAATAAGTCTATTTATTCAGCTACTATAAAAAGTCAAAATGACTATAAACTTGATTTTCCATATGGCGATGGCAATGTTACCGCACAATTAGTAATTAGAAATCATCCTAAATACGGTAAAGAAATTATATTTTTCGTAAGCAAAGGTCAGCTGCATTGTTCATATAGTGACTGTAGAGTTAACTTGAGATTTGATGATGGTGATGTAATTTCATTAGAAGTACATAAGCCAGATGATAGTAGCAGCAAAGTTTATTTTTTAACAAAACCAAAAACAATTATTAGTAAAATACTTAAATCTAGAAAATTACATATTCAAGTAACTTTCTTTCAAGAAGGCTCACCAACATTTGAATTCAATACTGAAAACCTTAAAATTGAAAATCTAAAGTAACCAATCCATCCTAAACAAACCCGCTTAGTGCGGGTTTTTTATTGCCTAAATTTAATCAACATTAGTAAATAATAATAAATAATTAGTATTTGCTATTGCATATAACATTAGCATTTGATAAAGTATTTCAAACGCCACTATTCAAGGGTTTGAAAATGTCACTAACCAACACTGAATTACAAACTGTTTTCAACCGCAGTAAGTTACCTCAATTAGGTTACACCTTCCAAAAAGCCCTAGCATGTGACGCGATTAAAACCTGCCTTGTACGCATTGCTACCAATATGCAAAACAAGCCAGCCACAGCACCAATACGCATAAGCAAAGCACAACAACGCCCAGCTAAAACCTATTGGTTTAATAATATTTAAGGGGATATTGATGGACACCTCAAACACAATCGCACCACAAACAGAAGTCGCCAGTCCTGAAACAGTCAGCGATCTATTTATTACCGTACCTGAAACCAAATTACCAAACGGCACTGTAGTACCAGCTTTCCAAGTTGGTCAATATGCAACTAGCCAATCAGATGATGGCAAAGCCATTATTGTGGCTAACCGCAAACCGTGGGTAAACATCAACTACCACAAAGCCAAAGAAGCTGCTGAAGCTGCAGGCTACAAACTGATTACTGAGCTGCAATGGTTAGCTATGGCATTTAACGCCACCAACGTTGCCGCAAATTGGACTAAAGGCGAAGTAGGCAAAGGCAAGCTATTCCGTGGAATCCGAAATGGTCATGTGAGCGCTGCTCAAGCAGGTGACTTTATCCCTACCGATAAAAAAGAACGCCGCTGGTTAACGTTAAGTAACGGTGAAATTGTTTGCGACATCAACGGCAATGTATTTCAGTGGGTGTTTGATGATGTGCATGGCGATGAAAACGGCTTAATCAATAAACGTATTGAAGCTGATGACGTATCTCTCATGACTCCACCCTACTTTAGCGAACAAAAAGGCATGGGCTACCGTCCTGATGGCGCACGTGATTGGTCTGGCAATGCGCTCGTTCGGGGCGGCTGCTGGGGCTCGTACGACCGCGCAGGCGCGTTCTTCCTCAACTACGGCTGGCCTGGCGGCGACCTCGTCATTGTCGGCTTCCGCTGCACCAAGAGTCTCTAGTCACTAATAGATTTCGCTGTGAAACGGCGAATATCACTCATTAATTAGTCAGTATTTAAATTGTATTTGGGGTTAATCATGAATGTTCAAACCGTAAATGTAGAGGTTGAAGACTTAGCAAAACTTGCAGATTTAATCTGCGAACGTGATTCAAGAACAAGTCCACCAACATTAGAAAATATAGGGGCTTGTCATGACCTAATTATCAAAATGATGGGTGAACATGCCGAAAAACATTACGCGCCTGAAGAATAATCATGACTAAAAACATGACACGTAAAGCCTACAAGAGCGCCGAAATGCTTGATAAAAGCATAATGTTTTCTATCGCATTGGCACTCAGTATTTTATTCATTCAACCATTACTTACCGCATTTTAAGGAACATCATGCGCCCATCTACAAAATGCTATTTTAGAAAACCTAGTCTATTTAGACGCTTTAAAAGACTCATTGGCCGTTTTAATTTACTAAAACGCATTAAAAATACAGCTTATTACATGAAAAATTGTGGTTATGACTTAGCAACTGCATGGCGCAGAGCTGGGATAACACTATGAGCGCTCTACTCATATTTTTAAGCACTTTTATTTTGGTGTTTGCGCTTGGCTTTCAAAGCCTGAATGTCAATAACGGCCATTACAAAGCCGCATTTTTCACAAGTTTTGCTATTGCACTAAGCAACCTCGTTCTATTTAAAACCATACCGCAAGCAGGACTGTTAGAAACTTCCGCTTATCTATTAGCTGGACCACTGGCAATTGTGTCAAGCATGTGGGCACACAAACGCTTCATCAACAGTAAATCTAACAAAGTTGCAAAGAGTTAATGATGGAACTCACCTTAAAACTTATACCAATAGGCTCAACACTAGAGCTAGGTGGCGACACAATGAAACGCAGATTGTATCTGGGTGAATTAAAAGCTGGCTTTGGCGTGCTTTACAAAAGCGAAGACGATTTTAATGCTAAAAAACCGTGGTTAGTGATGGCAGAACCTGCCCATCGAGTTAAAAACGTACAGTTACCAGCTGGCTTTGATATTGAAAATATCGTTGGTTGGGCAAGAGGCATGATGCTATGAACCGTGCCCAACGCCGCCTAGCTGAAAAGAACACCCGCCGAGGCATTACTTACACTGAGCGCGTAGTGCCACTCCCTACCCTGTTTGATGAGTTCACCGTGTTTGATATGCCACAAAGCATCTTAGATCAGCTTAAAAATGGTTCGATTGACTGCGCAAATGATGTGCCAGTGTTTAGAGATAACACAGGTCAATGGACTGAGGTTTTACCAGCACTTAAAGGTTGGCTTTATACCTGGGAAAAAATTAGCACAGAATTAAATTTAAGCCTTAGTTTTCATTTTTTTAAGATGCTTTCAACACGTCTTGAGCATGGCGTTCTTTTAGACCATCTACATATCAAATGCTGTATTGGCGAGCTATACGCCTGCCGCCTAGCATTTCGTATAGCAGACCGCAAAGAAATCGTCCGCATTTCTAAAATTGCTCAGCTACAAATTCTACTTAACCCAACGATTAACTAATAATGACTAAATCACTAGGCATTAATAAAGCTAAAAAATATTGGACGACAGAAGAAATAACTTTGCTGAAGCATTTGTATGGATGCACTTTTACCAAAACTTTAGCAAAGTTATTTAATTGCAGATTAGAACAAGTTTATCAGCAAGCTGCAAAGCATCAATTGAATAAAGGTAGCTGGTATCAGAAATCACCGATGGCACAACGTTTAAGGCAAGGCGATGAAATTGGCAAAGACTACAGATTCAAAAAAGGACAAATACCGCCCAACAAAGGCAAAAAAACTGGCAACCACCCGAAGATGATGCCAACTCAATTTAAGCCAGGGCAAAGGCCGTTAAATTACAAAGCTGTAGGCACTATTAGATTCACCGGCGGCTACTTTGAAATAAAAATGGCTGAAGGTAAACGCCAATGGGTATTGCAACACCGAATGATATGGGAGCGGATGAATGGGAAAATACCACAAGGCTTTATCTTGACCTTTATCGACGGAAACTCAGAAAAAGTAAAAATTACCAACTTAACCCTAATGACAAAAAAGCAAAATGCACAGCGAAATAGCATCCACAAATACGATAAAGAAATCGCTCAGCTATATCAGCTAAAAGGTGCAATCACAAGACAAATTAACAAACGGAGCAAGCAAGATGAACGACATACAAGCACTTAGAAGCCATCTTTTTAACACGCTGACTGCTTTGCAAGACAAAGATGATCCAATGGATATAGAGCGTGCAAAGGCTGTTTGTCAGGTAGGCACTGTAATCATAGATAGCGCTAAAGCGGAAATTGATTTTGCCAGGGTAAACGGTAGCGTCGATACCCAATTCTTTCAAAAATTATCTCACGTTCCGCAACTAGAAAATCAAGTTACACAGAGTGATCAAAACAGGCAGCACTCAACCAAGAATGGCAACGTGACTGTTGA
>Ga0208514_100261_pt1 | contig 34907 bp, 28 predicted proteins | sample LakWasMet70_HOW9_2_FD_183900 | JGI IMG/M metagenome (GOLD analysis project Ga0208514, IMG submission 183900) | Freshwater sediment methanotrophic microbial communities from Lake Washington under simulated oxygen tension - Sediment Metagenome... | ecosystem: Environmental > Aquatic > Freshwater >...
AGATGCTGCGGTTGGTCGCCAGGTAGCTCAGCAAGGCTTCGTGGGCTTCACGGGATACCGACAGATAGTCACCTCCCACGCCGTGGAAGGTAATGCTGATCATCGTTCCGGCCGCTGCCGCGCGCTGCACGAGCGCAATCAGTTCAGGTCCTGTGATGTCTGATGCAATCTCCACCCCGACCGCATAGGGATCGAGTGTGTTTATATCTGGCACCACGCCCCCGAATGCCGACTTCATCGCAACGAAATCGTTCTTGAGAGTCTTCAGATAGGGCTGACCGGCCGCCTTGAAATCGCCGCACGGTGCCGCAAACGTGCGCTCATTGCGGCCATCGATCGCGTGAAGCAGCGTGTTTCCGACGCGTACCTGGGCCACCAGTTGCGCCACGCTGGTCGTATCCAGATCGTTCTCCGCAGCAACCCACCCCCGGTCCGGCAAGGAGCGCGAACACTGGTGAAACAGGGTGTGGTTTCCCAACTCATGGCCCTGGGCCGCCACCTTGCGCCACGCCTCCAAACGTTCCCGGACCGTATCGCTACTGAGGGTGAGATAGAAGCTGGCCTTCAATCCATGCCGATTCAGGGCTGGCACGACAACATCCAGCTGCGAATGAAGAGCGTCGTCGTAGGCCAGGCTAACAGCAGCGCGGGCGCCATGCGGCCACACGAACAAAGCCTGCTGCGCAATGGTGGTCGCTGAAGCCAAAATGGCAACGGTTGCCACGAAAGCGACAACCACGCCTCTCATTTTGATTTTTGGTAGACGCGAACGTAGTCAACGTCCATTTGAACCGGGAAGATGTTGTCGTCTACGGCACCACCCAAGTCCCCGCCAATCGCCACATTCAGAATCATGAACTGCGGTGCATCAAAGGGCCACGCTGCAACGCCGGTGCCCGGGTTTTTGTACGTGAAGTGCACTTTGCCATCGACCGCAAAGGTGACCTGTTGCGCTGTCCACAGCATCTGGTAGTTGTGAAACGAGTTGCAGGCGTCGTTGATCGGGGTGTCCGCGCCTTTTCCGTTGCCGCCGCTGCCTGCCGTCGTGTGCACGGTGCTAAACATGCGCTCAGGCCGGCTGCCAACCCACTCCATGATGTCGAGTTCGCCGCCGGCGGGCCACTCCCCTTGGCTACCGACCATCCATATTGCTGGCCACGTGCCTTTTCCACATGGCAACTTGGCGCGAATGTCAAAGAAACCGTAGGTCCAGTCCCTCCTTCCAAGCGTCGCAAGGCGGGTGGAAGAGTACGGTTGCCCGCCCCAGTCAGCTTGGTCAGACCGGGCTTCCTTGCGGGCGACTATGGTCAGCACGCCATCGTGGATACGCGCATTCTCCAGTCGCGGCCCGCTGTAATACTGCTTCTCGTTGTTGTACCAGCCCTGCTTGTTGCGGCCGCTCTCATGGACCCATTTAGTCGCGTCCGGCAGACCATCGGCTGAAAATTCATCGGCCCAGACCAATACATGGTCGGAAGGTATTGCGATCGTTACGGGTGTTGCTGTCATAGGTGCAGATGCTGCAGGTACTGGGTTTGTGGCAAGAGTGCTGCCACCGGCACCGCCGCAGGCAGTCAAAGCCAGCAAGCCGAGCCAAAGGGGTATAGACGATAAGAGTGTCATGATGGCTTCGGACAGGTCTAGCGGTGCGCGCGTTGTTCCAGCAGGCGCTGGGCATCGCTCAGAGCGGTACGAATGCTCTTGCCTGTGTTCATCACTTTGTCCAGCTCCGTATTGATGACTTCGTCGGCAAAAGCACTCTGTTTATGAACCTGAACGGCGGTTATCTTGCGGGCCGTATCACGCCATAGAAGGCGTGCCTTTTGTCCCCCCAGAAAATCCACGGGTTGCTCGAAAAACGGATCCTCATGGGCATCAAGCAGCGCCGGGAACGCATCGAATTTTGTAAAAGCTTCCAACTGACGAGCACGGTTGACGGTCATAAACTGGATGAACTCCCAAGCCAGTGCCTTGCGCGATGGATCGGAGCGGTGCGGGATGGAGTAGAACGACCCTCCATATGACACGGTGGATCCTTCAGGCAACGCAGCTGCCCTCCATAGACCGGTTGTTTTGGGGGCAACCCAATTGCTGAGCTGTCCAACCATCCAGGCACCAGTGACTTCCGTTGCCACCGTGCCCCGCTTGAATCCCTCCGCCCATTCGTTGGACCATGCAGTGTTGCGAGCATCAAGCCTATTGCTCCGTGCCTCACGGGCGACTTCGAAGGCTCGCACAAAGCGATCTGATGTGACCAATACATTGGAGTCCTTGTCAAAGTACTGGCCCTCGCCAGGCTTGATGCCCGAGCGAATCAGGATGTCTTTGACGCTTTGCACCGTACCAATCAGATAGGAACCCGTCTTGGCCTTGATGCGCACGCCGGCGGCAACGTAACTGTCCCAGGACTTTGTCAGATCATCTTCCGAGACACCTGCACGCTCCATGATGTCTTTGCGGTACAGCAGCGTACCGGGGCCGATGTCGGTTGGCATGCCCACAACCGCGCCTTTGCGGTTGATGGCCTGCTCATAGGCGAAAGGGACCATGCGTGCCCTGAACCGCCCAATGTCAAACGCCTCACGCGACAGATCCTCCAGTCCGCCGCCTTGCGCAAAGCGCCCGAGAAAGCTCGCCTCAAGAACCATGACGTCGGGCAAGTTCCCAGATGTCGACAAGGCCGTTGTCATCGCAGTGTGGTGGTCCTGGTACTGGCGGGTTTGAATTCTGACTTCGACTTCGGGATGCACCTTTCGCCACAGCGGTAGTGCAGCCCTGGCAATTTCATCGACCAGTGGGAAAGCAGCTACGTTGATCACCACTGGGGGCTGGGCCTTGACGCCAGACGCAACCAATGCGCCGGTTGCGAGAAGGGCACGGCGGTTCAAGCCGCGTGGGTTCAGGATGTCATGCATGGTTAAACCTTGGCAGTTCCACAGTATGTTTGAACATACGGCTGGTGGGGGGGCAGTTGTGCAACCGTTCGTTCCACGGTGGAACGGATACCATTGAGAAAACGCGACAGCTCTGCGTCCCCCATCAAGTCAGCCACCTGGTGGTATTGCTTAGGCATGACGCCTTGGCCCAACATCACCTGGATCCACGAGTTCTCGGCGAACAACTCGTTGGGAATGCGGAACACCCGACCCGTCTCACGGAACAGCTCAATGCGATGCTGCAATGAAGCAGGAATCTCCATGGCGCGACACGCATTCCAGTAAGGTGTATCTCCTCGATTGGTCACCTTGTAATGCAAGATGATGAAGTCGCGGATATGCTGAATTTCCGCGCGACTCTGTTGGTTGTATTCGTCAACGTCGGCCTGACAGATTCCCCGTGAGGGAAACAATTGCATCAGCCGAACGATGCCGCGCTGGATCAGGTGAATGCTGGTTGACTCCAGCGGCTCCAGGAATCCGCTTGAAAGGCCAATGGCCACGCAGTTGCCTCTCCATGTTTCATAGCGCTGGCCGGGCATAAATTTGATGACGCGCGGCTGGGTCAGTGCCGTCCCTTGGACATTGGCAAGCAAGGCTTGTTTGACCTCCTCATCTTCCCGGTAGCGACTGCTGAACACCATGCCATTTCCCACGCGGTGCTGCAATGGTATGCGCCATTGCCAGCCGGCACTGTGCGCGATAGACCTGGTGAAAGGGACCGCAGGTCCGACGGACTCGGTCTGCACTGCGACGGCACTGTCATTGAACAGCCATTGCGACCAGTCCTCATAGCCGACCTTCAGAGCCTCACCGATTAGCAACCCGCGAAACCCTGTGCAGTCGATGAAGAGGTCGCCTTCGATGACGTCGCCGGATTGGAGTTTGACGGATTCAATGTGCCCTGACCCGGAATCGGTCTTGACCTCGACAATCTTCCCTTCGATGCGTCGAACGCCGAGCGGCTCGCTGAACTTGCGCAAATACTTGGCATACAAGGTCGCGTCTAGGTGAAATGCGTAATTCATGCCGGTTCGTGGCAGGTGGGCAAATCGCCCCGCCTGCGCCGCCTTGAGCTCCAGGCAATAGTCACCGTAGTCGCTCGCGAGATCGCGTTGTCGGCCCTTCATCCAGAAGTGCTGGAACCCGGCTGTCCAGTGGTCCGTGCCAGTGGTTCCAAAGGAGTGAAAGTAGTTTTCATTCACATTGCGCCAATTTTCAAAGCTAATGCCCAGCTTGAAAGTGGCCTGCGTGGCAGCCATGAACTCCTGCTCATTGATTTCGAGCAACTCGTGAAAAGTCAATAGCGTGGGAATCGTTGCCTCCCCCACACCTACCGTGCCAATCTCATCCGACTCGATCAATTTGATATCGAGCGACTTGCCAAGCGTCTTCGACAGCAGGGCGGCCACCATCCAGCCGGCAGTACCCCCACCGGCGATGACGATGCGCTTGACCGGCTTGCGACTTGTCTCTGTAGGTTTTGAATCTTCCAATATCTATCTCCTGTCAACGATTCAATTTCTTCAGAATTTGGGCCCGAAGCATGCGTGCCACATCGGCGGTCATCGGCCCCAGTATCCGGCGTGCATGCTCTGGGATGTGGTTCGTTGTCTGTTCACTGGGATGAAAAACGTAGTGACTGAACATATTCCCCCACGCCTCACGTTGTTCCTTGGGCAAGTCACGCACGCTCAGCAGTGCCAGCATCAGGGCATTCATGGCATGGTCCATGTAGTCAGGTGACTGACGCCACCAGTAGTTGACCAAGACATTGAAGCTGTCTAGGGCTTCGACACGATGCCACCACATGCTCGGGATAAAAATGGCGTCACCCGGGCCAAGTTCAGCCACCTGTGCGGATTTCATGGCATTTGCAAACTTGGGAAACCGCTTCAAATCCGGGTAGGCAAAGTCAACCAGGCTTACGGGCTGGCCGGCCGGCGTAAAGTCCAGCGGTCCAATGTACAGGTCTTCAAGTGCCTCGGGCGGAAAGAGCGTGAAGCGCCGGTGACCGACTGCGACACAAGCCAAGTTATCGGGCGCATCGTAGTGCGCCGGGATACGCGTTCGATTTCCAATCCAGATGCTGGCCAGTGGATCACGCGCGCCTAAATCCACATCGTTTTCTGCTAAAAACCCGGGCAAACAGGCTTCCACTTCGGCAGACCCGACATAAATCGCCGGTGGTTGAACGTTCAGCGCCGAGCGTTCAATTTCGTCAAGAACCGCGTCTAATTTGAGTCGCTCGGTGTGAAAGGTGAAACCAGTGACATCGTCGTTGTAAAAGAAGTTTCCGCCAAACTTTGACTCAGCCAAAAAGACATCCACAGCGGCACCACGATAGAACCCGCGCAGGTAGTCCGCAGCCGCCTGCCCGGACTTTTGGGCCGCTTGAACCATAGGCCATGAGTCCACCAGGCCTTCAAGCACCCAGGGCTCAGTGGAGCAAAGGATATCGTCGGGAAGTGCCTGCGGGGAGATTCCCGCAATCGTACGCATCGGTTTAGCTTTGGGCAGCATGTGCGCAACGCTTGCGCTCAGCGAGCGCGCTCAGGTTGGACAACGAAGCGATTGCCATATAGATGGGCTGAAGAAAGTTGGCGCGGCTCAACTTCTCAAGCGCATGGCCGTCCAGCGCGCCGAGTCGCTCCTCATTGATGGTGTAGAAGCCGATCAACCGATTCTGGGAACCATCCATCAGCTCCATATCGAACACAAAGGACTCCAATAAATTGAACTCCTGCAACGCCGCACTGAACGCCGACTCCGTTTTCCTGCCGTCGTGAATTGCACCCAACATGGAACTCATTTTTTCCAGAAACTCGGAATTTCCGCCAAATTTTAGAAACACTGGTTCCCCCTCCGTCCTGCTGACTCTGGGGCTTTCCATGTCCACGTGCAGCAACATCTCCCCATTGACGTTTCCAATGAGAAACGGCTGGCGAGCAACAGTCAAAGGCACGTAGGCGGCATCCCAGCCATTCTGGCTCAAGAACAGGTTTTCACCAGCCTGAAACCCGAGCAGTGCAACTGATTGGAACGTCAACCCGTCGTCGCTCTTGAAGAAGACTATTGGATAGTGCGCTTGAAGATTGCGGAACTCCTGCGCAAAGGTTAACGCGGTCATCACGCTATCCCCGTACTGTGCACCACGTGCAGTAATAATCCGCAGGTCTTTGTGATCAGTATTGTTTAGCAATTCAGGGGGCGACATAGGGCGGCTTTTTCAATTCTGATTTTCAGGATTCGGCTACGCTGCAAGTGCGCAATGGGTTCTCGATCACCTGGCGACACAGCAAGCAACTGGCGTAGCAACGACGTGGCAAGGCGGAAGAACACTTAGGCTTCGGCACGGCCAACTGCTCACCCACAATCACGATGTATTTGATCGCTTCACCCACCACGGTACTCTCTTGGTTGTATCAATAAAAAAGCCGCTGTTTTGCAGTGGCTTTTTTTTGCTGTCCCATTGTCGGGCCATTGCAGCACCGGCTGCAATGGCGTGCAGCATCAGAACTTGTATCGCAGTCCGAACATGTACCGCGGTCCAGTCTGCGACACATAGTTCACCTGGGTGCCGGTGCGGCCATGCAAGCGCTGGATGCCGTCGTTCAGGTTAATCACTTCGGCCTGCAACGTCAGTCGTTCGTCCCACTTGTAGCCGATGTTCATGTCCAACTGCCCGTAGGCCTCGGTGTACATGGGGTTCGCCTGCCCACCGGCACCATCGTTCGTGGATGCCAGGAATTCTGCGCGCCAGTTGTACGCAGCGCGCGCAGTCCACTTGTTGTTCTCGTAGAAGAACACCAGGTTGGCAGAATCGCCGACACCAACCAGCGCAGACTGCTGCACGGTGCTGGCGTTGTCAAACTTCAGACCCGAGCTGACCTTGGTGTAGTTGACGGAGGCGCCAAATCCACTGGTGCCAAACATGTGTTGCAGGTTGAACTCCCATCCAGACAGTTTGTCGGCGCGGTCGTTGGTCGGTATGGTGATCGAGAACGGAGCAATCGGGTCACCTGGCTGCCCAGGGATGGTGCCCGTCAAATTTCCATTGGAGTCATCTGCGCCGCGCACGACACCACCTTGACCGTTCTTGTTTAACAGAATGTAGTTGCGTATGCAGGTGACGTCGCCGTTGGCACATCCGCCCTTGGATACCGCCTCGTTCCACCACAGTCCATTGGCAGGCGTATGCAAGTTGAATGGCGTGGATGTAGTTATGCCGCTTCCGATGTAGTTCTCAATGCTCTTGGTGAAATATCCCACCGATGCAAAGCTCCCTTTGTCGTAGTAGTACTCCAGTGACAAGTCGATATTCTTGGCCTTCAAGGGCTTCAGGTTCGGGTTGCCAGACGCCCCGGTGCCGCCGTTAACGCGTGCCAATGGATCCAGCGTTTGTCCACCCTGAATAGCCTCCCAGCCCGGGCGCCCAATGGACTCTCCGTAGCTAGCGCGGAACTTCATATCCTTTGAGATATCCACATCAAAGTCAACGCTTGGCAACAAGTAGCTGTAGCTGCCTTCCTGCGTGGTGTACCCTGGCTTGCCGAATAGAACCGTGTACTCGTTGTTTGCTTGCCAAGTGATGCCGGTTGCGGAGGGTACCAACGCCGAGGACACAACATCCGTCTTCTCGTAGCGATAGCCAATTGCAACATGCATGGGCATGGCCGTCTCGAAGTCCTTGTTATATTGCAAAAATCCGCTGACCGATTTTTCCGTGGTGAGGCGGTCGGTTGTGTATTCTGTGGGAGCAACATACCACTCGGGGTGCCCAGTTGCCGCGATAACCTGATTGCGCAACGATGCGAAATCACCAAACAGGATCTGGTTGAACAACGCGGCACTGCCGCTTCCGCTGATCTTGGAGAAATACTGGCGCAGCGAATCTTTCCGCCAGTCACTGTCGGCGTAGTTTGCCGGCGTACCTACACCGCCCCAAGAGTCTTGTTGCATAAAGGCATACGCAGAACGGTTGTCCACTTTGGTAGTGCCTACGCCGAACTTCAGGCCAGAGGTCTCGTTCAATTCAAAGTCACCCTTTACTTGAAACTGTTCCACTTGAGAGCGCTGGTGGCTGTTATGGAAGACAGACCCGGTGACCATCATCTTGGACGGATCGACATCGCCACCGCTGATGCTGATGACCGGAAACTTATCGCTGAAGTCGACCGAGGCACCTGTGCGCGTGAACTGGGCACCACCCAACACGCCTCCCGAACCGTAGGGACTATCCGGATTGGACTCCGCAGTGGAGCGGTGTGCGTCGACTTCCAGTTTCAGCCGATCAGAGACCTTCCACTCGACATTGAAGCCCAGAGACTTGTTCTCACTCTTGGTGGCAAACTCCGAAGCGCCCATCGCGACGTCACTGGGGTTGCCATAGGCTTCCGTGTAGACCGAAGGACCAGTGACGTTTCCGGGCGTGAACGTAGCGCCAGTTACCGCACCCCCAAATCCCATCCACACACCCAAGTCGTTGCGACGCGATTGCTGTTTGTTCTGTGAGTAGGTGTAGTCCAACGTAGTCTTGATATCGCTTGTCGGTGCGTACTGCAGGGTCAGCTGACCGTTGTCGCGCTGGCGCTGAACGCCTGTCATCGAGTAATTGGGGTTTTGGGGTACAGAGTACACGTCGAAACCCGTTGGTGCGTGGGAGCCGGCGCCGCCCCAGTCTCCATTGGAGGGGGTCACTGCGCGCCAGCCGTTGGGCACGCCCGCTTGGTTGTAACCCGAACTGCGCTCCTGGTGGCTGGCGCTGATGGCGATGCCGAATTTGCCGTCATCAGACTTGTGGCTATAAATACCCGAATACTCTGGCGTGGCGTTCTTGCCTTGCAGGTGGCTTGGCAAGTTGGTGTTGGAGGTGTCAATCACCTCCTTGAAACCGATGCTGGCCACGTTCGGGTTTCCTAGTGGTCGCGCTGTCTTGATGTTGACTGTGGCACCAATACCCCCGGTGGGTGAGCTGGCGCGGCTGGTCTTGTACACCTCGATACCCGCCACCGATTCAGAGGCGAGGTTGGCAAAATCGAACGCACGCGACGAAGGCGCGGTGTTGCCGCCATGGAGGGACGATGCGGGCATTTGGCGGCCATTGAGAAGCACCATGTTGAAGTCAGGTCCAACACCACGCACGGTGATGCGGGCGCCTTCGCCGTTGGAGCGGTCGATCGACACGCCGCTGATGCGCTGCAGTGATTCGGCGAGGTTGGTATCTGGAAACTTTCCGATTTCCTCGGCGTTGATGCCATCCACCACACCTTGCGAGTCGCGCTTGAGGTTCATGGCGGAGTTCAAGCTGGCGCGAATCCCGGTTACGGTGACTGTCCGGAGTTCCTCCGTACCTTTGACTGCTGGCGGCGCTGTCGGCATTTGTTGGGCGTAGGCACCACCCGATTCAGCGGCTAGCAATGCGCACGCTGCAGCTAGTGCGCCCATGCGGAACAGAGGGCGCCGGCTGCGCTTGCGCAATGGCGAGGATGTTTTATTCATTCAATGGTCTCCAGACATTTATGGAACTAGCAGGCGGGTACGATCATTTGCGAATCATCAATTCCAAAGCTTCTATTCGGAAATCGATTTGTGAAAGCGCTTTCATGATCGGTGAAATCGCTTTCACATGTCAACTTGGGGGTAACCCTAGGCCAGGGGCTGGCCGTGCACTACGTGGCAGGACTTGTGTTGCGTTTCGCCAACAGGCGCGCACTGGATTCTCGGGCGATCAGCCGGGGTAGCGGAACTGTCACGTTCGGTCGGGTCCCTGCCAGCATCTGCAGCATCGCTTGGGCTGAGAGCCGACCCTGCTCATAGGAAGACTGATGGATCGTGCTCAGTGGCGGGACCGCATAGAGGGATGTGGGAAGGTCGTCAAAACCGACAATCGAAACGTCATCCGGAACCCGCACGCCTCTATGGTGAAGGCCCAGTACGGCGCCCGACGCCATCTGGTCGTTGGCCGCAAAAATAGCGGTGAACGGCTGCCTGCCTTCCGTCAGCCGTTCGACCGCGCGCAGACCGCTGCTTTCGGTGTAATCGCCCACGACTACCAGCGCGGGGTCATAGGCAATGCGCGCTTTTTCCAATGCTGCGCGGTAACCCCGCAATCGCTCGTTGGAATCGGGATGCAAAGGGTCACCCGTAATCAGCGCAATGCGGCGGTGCCCCAGATCAATCAGGTGCTCAGTGGCCATTCGTCCACCAGAAAAATTGTCAAAATCCAGGGAGAACAAGCCGGGGCCGTTCAAGGTACGGCCCGTCACGACCACTGGAAACTGCTTGGCACAGGCCTTGAGAGCTTGGTCTGCGAGCCGTCCCATCAACACAATAATGCCATCCACGCGACGCGAGCGCAGCACATCAATGCAGCGCGCCTCTGTGATTGCGTTCCAATGCGCGCTAACGAAGAGTGGACTGTATCCAAACGGATCCAGTTCTTCCTCTATGCCGCGCAATGAAGCGCCATAGAACGGGCTGTCGATGGCCTGGGTAACCACGCCGATGCTGTAAGTTCGCCCACCAGCAAGTCCCCGAGCCACAGGATTTGGGACATACCCGAGCTTGGCAATAGCATCCTTGACGGCCTCTTGCTTGGCCTCACTCACAACTGCAGTGCCATTGAGAATGCGGGAAATGGTACTGGGCGAAACGCCGGCCAGCTGTGCCACCATTTCAATGGTTACCGTCCCTGGATCGCGCACCTGTGTGGCCTTGGTGCTGCTGTTTGGTTTCGTGGGTTTGGTGGGCTTGGTCATTCTGTCAATACTAGAGTTAGGCTGTGCTTGGCGAGGCGACGGTGAAGTTTAGTCCCTGCCATGGCAGCGCTTATACAAACACTGCCGCCAATCGCCCCCGCACGTCATCGCTCGGCTCGGATTAAGATACTTGAACCGGCCCACAAACACAGCCCGCAAACAGCACATGATTTCTAAGCAGTTGCGATTTGCCAGCACGCGCCTCACACTGGCGTTTTTACTCTCGGGGTTTATGTGCAGTACCGCTCACGCAATGGACACCGTGATCATGGACCGGCCCCAGTCGGTGCTGGACCGCCGTAAAGACTACACAGCCCTCTTGTTGCAGGAGGTTATGGAGAAAACCAAGAACGAGTACGGCCCGTACACCATTGTGTTGGCGGCAGACTACATGGAACGCGAACGACAGTTGCAGGAGATGATTCGCGGCACGCGGGTAAATGTCATTGCCAATCCGTCACAACCCAGCTGGGAAGCAAACCTGATCGCAATCAAGGTGCCGGTCGATATGGGTTTGCAGTCTTGGCGTGTTGGCCTGATCAACCGAAAGGACCAAGAACGCTTCCGGGCTGTGCAGACGCGCGAGGAGTTCAAGCACCTCTATGTGGGTGCGGGCGCCCAATGGGCCAGCTTTGCCATCTTGAGGAACAATGACTTCAACGTGGTCCCCGGAATTAACTTTGATGGCCTTTTCAAAATGCTGAGTCAGGGGCGGTTTGACTATTTTTTGCTAGGCGTCAACGAAGTCTTCCCTGAGTTGGACGGCCGCGCAGACACCATTCCCGACCTGGCCCTGGACGACAGCTTCGTGGTTCATCTGCCATTGCCGTGGTTGTTTTTTGTTTCTCCCAAGACCCCTAGACTGGCAGCCCGGATTTCTGATGGAATGGAGGCAATGGTCAAAGACGGTTCTTTGCGCCAATTCATGCTGAACTATCACAGGAAATTCTTGCTGCGCGCCAATCTCTGCAACCGCAGGGTATTTGAAGTCGCCAATGCCAATGTCAGCGCCGAGTTTTTGGCCCGCCAAGGGGTTTGGTTCAACCCGATGGACCCCAAAAATGGCATTTGTCCCGCCAAAAAACTGCCGATGGGTAGCGCCAAGTAGGTGCGCACGGGCAGATTGAACTTTTTTGGCGCTCACACAAACGGCGCGCTCAACTGCTCGGTCGCCATCACCCGCTGGGTCGCCGGCCGCGCCAGCACGCGCTGCAGGTACGGGCCCAGATGCGGCAGCGAGCGGGCCGGGCGCGCGCTGAAGTTGCGCGTCCAGCGGCACAGCGTGAACACATAGGGGTCGAGTGCCGTGAACGCCTCGCCCATGAACCACGGTCCGCCGTGGCGCTCCAGTTCGGCATCCAGCTGGTCGAGCATCCCGTCAATCCTGCTTTGGGCGTGGGCCTTGACTTGCGCCTCGCCGTCGGCATTGCCTTCGTCCACCCAACGCTGCGGGTAGAAGTAAACGATCAGCGCGCTTTGCAGCGTGTTGGTCAGCCACATCAGCCACTTATAGAAATGGGCGCGCTGCACCGTGCCCAGCGCCGGCGCCAGACCGGATTGCGGGTGGATATCGCACAGGTGCAGGCAAATGGCGGCGGTCTCGTACAGCACCAGGTCGCCGTCGGTCAGCGCCGGGATCAGGCCGTTGGGGTTGAGCGCCAGGTAGGCGGGCGCCCGGTGCGCATCCACCGTGCGGTCCACCACCACCAGTTCAAAAGGCAGACCCATTTCTTCCAGCAACAGGTGCGGGATCATGCTGGCGGTGGCGGGGTAGTAGTGCAGTTGGATCATGGGGTGGTCTCCGTGGCAGAGGGGTTCAGGGATTCAGGGGCAGTTCGAACAGCCGCGCGCCATTGGCCCAGCCAATCGCGCGGGCCACGTCGGCAGGCAGCTCGCCCAGCCAGGCGCGGTAGCCCTGCATCAGTTCGTCGTAGTACTGCCAACGCTGGTTGACCCAGGTGTCCGAGCCAATCAGAAAACGCGCGGGGTACTTCAGCAACAGTGCACGCCACTCGGGGCACAGGCGCGACTGCCCCTGTGCGTCGGCGCACGTCAAACCGGGGCGGTAAGACAGCTCGCCCATCAGCAGCGGGTACTGCGCCAGCAAGGCGTCCACCCGCGCCACCGGTGCGCCGGCGATGCCGGTGTGCGCCCAGATCAGCCGGGCCTGCTGGCCCTTGGACGGGGTGCTCGCCATCAGCAGGTCGATGGCCACATCGTCCACATGGGCCAGCACGGCCAGGTTCTTCGCTTCGGCAAAGGCCATCAGCTTTTGCGCCACGACTCCATTGGCGTTGGCGCTGTCGTACAGATGGAATTCGCCAATGCCCTTGAACGGGCCCGCGGCCGTGCCCTTGGCAAACTCGGCCTGCACCATCGCGAAGATGCTCTCGTCCCTGAACCAGCTGTCGTAATCGGCCCGGTTGCGGTACAGGCGGATGAAGGGAACGACCGTGACGCCAGCCTGGCGCGTCAGCGGGCTACTGGCCAGCAACTTGGTGCCATCGTTGGGCCGGGAGTTGGAGACGATGGCGCGTACGCCGCTCTGCTGCATGCGCGCCAGCACATCGGCCACCGGGTGCGGGCCGGCCTGGCCGTCCCAGGCCTCCTGGTTGTAGTGCAAGTGGGCGTCGAACAAGGGGCCGTTGTAGTTTGCAGCCTGCGCCGCGCCTGCAATTGCTATACAAATAATAGCTATACATGCATATTTTGCGAGGGCTAGCGGCCCATTTTGCTTAAGCCTTTGGCGGTGGGGCATGGTTTGGCCTCCAGTAGTGACTCAGCGCAGATGCTGCGCGAAGAAGCTCAGCGTGCGCTCGCGCGCCAACGCGGCGGCGGCCGGGTTGAACGCGGCGCGGTGGTCGCAATTGAAGCCGTGCTGGGCGGGGTAGATCTGCACCTGCACGCCGGTCTGCGCCTTTTGAAACGCCAGCACGCTGTCCAGCGCAATGGCGTGGTCCTGGTCGCCAAAGTGGGCCAGCACCGGGCAGCGTGGCTGGCGGGCGGCCTCGGCGGCGGAGGTCATGCCCCCGCCGTAGTAGGGCACGGCCGCCGCAATGCCGCCCAGTGTGCAGGCGGCGCGCCAGGCCAGCAGCCCACCCCAGCAATAGCCCACCACACCCACGGCACCAAACTGCGCGGCGTAGGCCACGCTGGCTGCAATATCCTGCAGCACGCCGGGTGCGGGCAAAGCTTCCACCGCCGCCTTGAGTGCCACGCCGGCTGCGATGTCCTGGGGCGTGTAGCCCAGATCCACATCGGCCTGCACGCGGTGGAAAGTGTCCGGGGCAATGGCCACGTAGCCCTGCGCGGCATAGCTGTCGGCCACCGCCCGGATGTGCGCGTTGACGCCAAAAATTTCCTGCAACACCACGATGGCGCCATGGGCAGCGCCCTGCGGCCGTGCCACGTAGGCGGGGAAGCTGAAACCGTCGGCAGCAGTGAGTTGCAGGGGTGTGGTCATGGCGCGCCTTCAAAAAATGCATTATCTGGTGATCGGGGATAAACTGCCTGCCATATGCGTTGGCCCCATCCTTCCGTTCACGCCCTGGCGCTGACCCTGGCCTTTGCCATGGGCGCGCCGGTGGTGTCGCACGCGGCGTGTTCACGGGTGATCAAGGTCCCCGTTGCGGCAACCGGCAAGAGCGTGCGCATTGACGGCGAGATCGTCGGTGGCATCTATCCCGAGCTGTTGCGCGGCCTGTCCGACAAGGAGGGCTGCACCTTTACCTTCACCGCTGTTCCGCGGGCCAGGCTGGAGGTGCTGTTTGAGAGCGGACGCGCCGACCTGCTGATACCGGCCAGCCGGACACCCAGGCGGGACCGGCATGGCAGCTTTGTGGCGCTGGTCCACAACCGCCCCATGCTGATCTCGCTGCAGACCACGCGGCCGGCCATCACCACGGTGCAGGAGCTGCTGGACCACACCACGCTCAAGTTGGCACTGGTGCGCGGCTTCGACTATGGCTCCGCCTACCAGGAACTCGTCACCACCCTGGGTCAGCAGGGCCGCCTGATGCTGGACGTCGATGCCCTGTCCGTGGCCCGGCTGCTCAAATCGGGCGCGGCCGATGCCACCATCATGGCGACCACCATCCTGGCCGGTGCCGTACAGGACGATGAACGGGTGCGTGATGTGCTGGACCGGTTGCGCATAGAGGCCCTGGCGGAACTGCCCTGGGGCGACAGCGGCGTCTATTTGTCCAACACCACACTGAGCCCGCAGGACAAGGCCGCCTTGCAGGAGGCACTGGAGCGCGCCGCCAAGTCGGGCGCGGTGTGGAAGGGCTTTCAGCGCCACTACACACCCGCCATTCTGAATGGCAGCATCCGCCCACTGGACAACAGCAGCCCGCCATGATGCCGGTTGCCCTGATCACCGGCGGCGCGCGCGGCATTGGCGCCGCCACGGCGCTGCTGGCGGCACAGCAGGGCTACGCGGTCGCCGTCAACTACCAGTCCAACTCGCTGGCAGCCGATGACGTGGTGCGTCAGATCCGCACGGGCGGCGGCACGGCGATGGCGGTGCAGGCCGACGTGGCGATCGAGTCACAGGTGATGGCCATGTTCGAGCGCGTGGATGCCAAGCTCGGGCCGCTGGCCAGCCTGGTCAACAACGCCGGCGTGGTGGACGTGGCCTGCCGCGTCGACGCCATGGACGTGGCCCGCCTGCAGCGCATGTTTGCCACCAACGTGCTGGGCAGCTTTGTCTGCGCCCGCGAGGCCGTCAAGCGCATGAGCACGAAATTCGGAGGTGCTGGCGGCACCATCGTCAACGTCTCCAGCGCGGCGGCGCGCATGGGGGCACCGGGCCAATACGTGGACTATGCGGCGAGCAAGGGCGCCATCGAGACCTTCACCGTCGGGCTGGCCAAGGAAGTGGCGACCGAGGGTATTCGCGTCAACGCGGTGCGCCCCGGCATTATTGAGACCGACATCCATGCCAGCGGCGGCCAACCAGACCGCGCGTGGCAGCTGGCGCCGCAGGTGCCCATGCAACGGCCCGGCACCGCGCTGGAGGTGGCGCAAGCCATCGTCTGGCTGATGGGCAGCGCCTCCAGCTACACCACCGGCTCCATGCTCGACGTGAGCGGCGGGCGCTGACCCTACAACCGAACCCTGAATAGACCCATGGACTTCAAACCCCTGATCACCCTGCTGGCCATCGTGAACCCGCTGGCCATCGTGCCTTTTTTCATCCACTACACGCAGGGCTTCTCGCGCGAGCAGCGCCGGCGCACCATCGTCATTTCGTCGTTCAGCGCGTTTGTCGTGATTGCCACCAGCGCACTGGCCGGCCTGCACATTCTGGATTTTTTCGGCATCTCACTGGCCAGCTTCCAAGTCGGTGGCGGCATGCTGCTGCTGACCTCGGCACTCAATATGCTCAACGCCCAGCCCGCCGAAGCCAAGCCGGCCTCGCATGAGCTCGAAGACGGCGCCGCCAAGGCCGCCATGGGCGCCAGCATTGCGGTGGTGCCGCTGACCATCCCGCTGCTGACCGGCCCGGCGACGATGTCCACGGTGGTGATTTATGCCGAGAAGGCCAAGACCTTTCTGCAACTGAGCACGCTGGTGGGCTATGGCGTGGTCATTGGCCTGGCCACCGCGCTGTGCTTTGCAATGGCCCAGCCCATTGCCCGGGTGTTGGGCAAAACCGGCATCAACGTGATGACGCGGCTGATGGGCCTGATCCTGGCGGCGCTGGCCGTCGAGGTGATGTCCGACGGGCTGGTCAAGCTATTCCCGATGCTGGGGCGCTGAAGTCAGCAACTCGCCCGAACCACCGGTTGTCACAGGCGCATTGCGACACATGCAGAATGATGTCCATGAAAAAGTCCGTTCAAACCAGTGGCCGCGTCCAACGGGCCTGGGTGCGGCTACCCTCGGGACGGCGAATCGATCTGCGTGATCCGACATTCGCGGACGTAGAAGACACGGACCTCTCACTGGGTCTGGCGCGCACGTTCCGGTGGGGTGGCCATTCCGTGTGGCCACTTCCCATGTCGGTTGCGCAGCACTCCTTGCTGGTTCTGCAGATACGGCGGTCGCAGTGCCATCTGGATCCCGATGCCGAGCTGCGTGAACTGCTGCACGATGCCGAAGAGGGGCTGCTGGGTTTTGATCCGATTTCTCCGCTCAAGCCCATGCTGGGTGAAGGATTCTTGGCCCTGCTGGAGCAGATGCAAAGGATGCTCTTTGCACGGTACGGCGTGTCCTGGTGGACCAGGGAAGAGAAGGTGCAGCACAAGAAGGCCGATGTCCTGGCCGCGGCCAGCGAGGCAATTCACGTGGCAGGCTGGAGCCGTGAAGAAGTGCTCACGGTTTTGAACATTCAGATGCCACCTCTGGTGGACGACCCATTGATTGCTGTGTACGGGGGTGTGCCCTGGGAGCCGTGGAGTACGGACATTGCAAACACCCGTTTCCTGAAGGAATTGCACAGGATACTGGCGTCCCGGCAGGATCAATAGAAGCCGACCCGGCGGCTGTAGCGTTCGCTGCGTTCCCTGTCGTACTGTTCCGCATCAAACTGTTCGCCCTGGATGGCGCGATGGACTTCGCCACCCGTGGGCATCGTGGCGGGGTCGACATGCAGCTGCGGATCCCACAAGCGCGAGCGCAGAAATGCCTTCGAGCACTGCGTATACGCCTCGTCGATATCGACCAGGATGCCCAGCAACGGCGACTTGCCCTCGACGGCACTGGGCGAGAGCAACTCGGCGTCGACCGTGATGGTGGCACGGCCATTCACGCGAAACGTGTCGGTGATGCCGGGCACAAAAAACAGCACGCCGATGTGCGGGTTCGCCAGCATGTTGCGCAGGGAGTCTGCAATCCGGTTGCCTGGGCGTTCTGGAATGAGCAAGCTGCGGTCGTCAAGAATCCGCACAAAGCCGGCAGGATCGCCGCGCGGGCTGAGATCGCAGTTGCCGGCCCCGTCGCTGGTGGCGATGCAGATGAAAGGTGAGCGCTCGACAAACAGGCGCGTCTTGGCGTTCAGGCGATTGCTGATCTTGGCGCACGTCAGCTGCGCTGGCTCGCCGATCAGCGCGCGGAGTTGCGACTCCGTGTGAACGACCTGGGACGTTCGGGGGTGTGTTGAAACAGGGTTCATCCATTTCCTTCCGGTTGATGCCGTGCTGCAAACGAAAACAGCTCCTGAATCAGGAGCTGCTCACGCATATTTCACGGGGGCTACAGCCCGATACAGCTTATGCGCCCGCCTTGGCCAGTACCGCATTCAAGGTGGCGCTTGGCCGCATAACGGCCGTCATCTTCTGAACGTCGGCGAGGTAGTAGCCGCCAATATCGGCCGGCTTGCCCTGCACGGCTTTCAGCTCTTCGGTGATCTTCTGCTCGTTGTCCGTCAGCGCCTTGGCCAATGGCGCAAAGTAGGCCTGCAGCGCCGCGTCCTCGGTCTGCGCGGCCAGTTCCTGGGCCCAGTACATGGCCAGGTAGAACTGGCTGCCGCGGTTGTCCAGTTGACCGGTCTTGGGCGACGGGTTCTTGTTGTTGTCCAGCAGCTTGCCGGTGGCCGCATCCAGCGTCTTGGCCAGGATCTTGGCCTTGTCGTTGCCGGTCTTGATTCCCAGGTCTTCCAGCGACACGGCCAGGGCCAGGAACTCACCCAGCGAGTCCCAGCGCAGGTGGTTTTCTTCGACCAGCTGCTGCACGTGCTTGGGCGCGGAGCCACCGGCACCGGTTTCGTACATGCCGCCACCGGCCATCAGTGGCACGATGGACAGCATCTTGGCGCTGGTGCCCAGTTCCATGATGGGGAACAGGTCGGTCAGGTAGTCGCGCAGGATGTTGCCGGTGGCGCTGATGGTGTCCAGCCCGCGCACCACGCGCTCCAGCGTGTAGCGCATGGCGCGCACCTGGCTCATGATCTGGATGTCCAGACCTGCGGTGTTGTGCTCGTGCAGGTACATCTTGACCTTGGTGATCAGCTGCGCCTCGTGCGGACGGTACTGGTCGAGCCAGAACACCACCGGCATGCCGGAGTTGCGCGCGCGGGTGACCGCCAGCTTGACCCAGTCGCGGATGGCGGCGTCTTTCACCTGGCACATGCGCCAGATGTCACCGGCTTCCACGTTCTGGCTCAGCAGCACTTCGCCAGTGGCGATGTCGGTGATATTGGCCACGCCGTCCTCGGAAATCTCAAAGGTCTTGTCGTGTGAGCCGTATTCCTCGGCCTGCTGGGCCATCAGGCCCACGTTGGGCACGGTGCCCATGGTCTTGGGGTCGAAGGCGCCATGCCATTTGCAGAAGTTGATGATCTCCTGGTAAATGCGGGCAAATGTGGATTCGGGCATCACGGCCTTGACGTCCTTCAGGCGGCCGTCGGCACCCCACATCTTGCCGCCGTTGCGGATCATGGCGGGCATGGACGCGTCCACGATGATGTCGTTGGGTGAATGGAAGTTGGTGATGCCCTTGGCCGAATCCACCATGGCCAGCTCGGGGCGGCCTTCGTGGCAGGCGTGCAGGTCGCGCTTGATCTCGTCCTGCTTGCTTTGCGGCAGCGTGGCGATCTTGTCGTACAGATTGGCCATGCCGTTGTTGACGTTCACGCCCAACTCGTCAAACAACTTGGCGTGCTTCTCGAATGCGTCCTTGTAGAAAATCTTGACGCAGTGGCCGAACACGATGGGGTGGGAGACCTTCATCATCGTGGCCTTGACGTGCAGCGAGAACATGACGCCGGTCTTGTACGCGTCGTCAATTTCCTTCTCGTAGAAGGCCATCAGCGCCTTCTTGCTCATGAACATGCTGTCGATGACCTCGCGGTCCAGCAGCTTGGTCAGCGGTTTCAGCACGATGGTCTTGCCGCTCTTGGTGATGAGCTCCATCTTCACGTCACGGGCGCGGTCCAGCGTGATGGACTTTTCGCCGTGGTAGAAGTCGCCGGAGTGCATGTGCGACACGTGCGAGCGCGAGGCCTGGCTCCACTCGGCCATGCTGTGCGGGTTCTTGCGGGCATATTCCTTGACGGCGCGGGGGGCGCGGCGGTCGGAGTTGCCTTCGCGCAGCACCGGGTTCACGGCGGAGCCAATGCAGCGCGCATAGCGGGCGCGGATGGCCTTTTCTTCCTCGGTCTTGGGGGCCTCGGGATAGTCGGGGATGGCGTAACCCTTGGACTGCAGTTCCTTGATGCACAACATCAGCTGGCCCACGGAGGCGCTGATATTGGGCAGCTTGATGATGTTGGTTTGGGGCAGGTGCGTCAACTTGCCCAGCTCGGCCAGGTTATCTGGCACCCGCTGTGCCTCAGAGAGACATTCCGGGAACGTCGCCAGCACGCGGGCTGCCACGGAGATATCGGACTCGGCCACTTCAATGCCGGCCGGTGCCGCAAACGTGCGGATGATGGGCAGGAACGCGGCCGTGGCCAGCATGGGTGCCTCATCGGTCAGCGTGTAAATGATTTTGGATGGTTCGGTAGCCATGGGTGTCCTCTTTCTTCTGATGGATGGGGCGGTAGTGCCGACTGTCTGCGATGCATCCTAAGACCGCTGCCTGACACGCGGCTTATGATTTCGCTACGCGGGTTGGCGATACCACGATACGAAATGCACCTATTTTAAACCCTGCGCCTGTTCCACCTGCTGCAGCCACAGGGCGATCTCCTCGATCAGCGCATCGGTCGCCTGCGTCAAGGCGCGCACGCCGCCGGGTGCGTCCGCGCTGGTGGCGGGGCGCTGCACGACAAAGCTGCGCTGGGCCAGCAGGCGCTCCACACCCTCGCCGCCCTGGCCCAGCGTAGCGCGCACCCGCACCAGACCGCTGCTCTGCTGCGCGCTGTCAAACAGATGGCTGAATTCGTCCAGGTCCAGATGCAGGTTCATGGCCGGCTTGCCGACCACCACACCCTGCGCGGCATTGAGCACCGGGCGGTGCAGGGACAGCTGCTCGCGCAAGCGCTGGCGCAGCAGCTGGGACGGCGACATGCTCCAGCGCGCGTGGGCGTAGGGGCGCAGCTGCTGGGCATCGCTGTAGGCCAGGCGGTACAGCACGGCGGTGCTGTCCAGCGCGGCGCTGGCTTCCACATCGGACAGCACCAGCGCAGGCCGCTGCGCCATGCGGTTGGCCGGTGCCACGGCTGTAGTGCCGGGGCCAAAGTCGTACACCGTGGCGCGGGGCTGCGGCTGCAGCTGTGCACAGCCGCCCAGGCCCAATGCCATACAGCAAAACAGGACTCTAGCCCTCGTGGAATATACGTATGACGCTACCAATTGCATAGCAATTCTCCGATCGAATGGTGACAGGGATGGCCTCACGGGAAAGTGGGCGGCGCAAAGCCCGGCTCACCGGGGCCGGGCACGGCCGCGCCATTGCCCAGGATCAGCGACTGCGGGTTGTCCTTCACCGCCTCCACCGCGCGCCCGACGTGGCGCACCGTGCGGGCCGTGTCGTCGGCCGTGCGGTTCAGGCGCGGCACCAGCGTTGCATTGAGCGTTTGCCCGGTGACCAGGAGCGCATCGGTGCCCTGGGCGATCTTGTCCAGCGTGCCGCCGGGCTCGTTCATGCGGTCCGACATGTCCTTGAACGCATCGGCCGACGCGCCCACCGAATCGCCACTTTTCCCCAGACGCTCGGACGTATCGCGCAGGCTTTTGAGCGTCACCTTGGCATCCTGTGCCAGTGCGGGCAGGTTGGCCTGGTCGGCGTGCTGGGACAGCTGGCTGATGCTGGTGGCTGCCTGGCCCAGGCTGTCAATGGAGTCCATCAGCTTCTTCTGGTTGGTTGGCGCCAGCAGCTGGTTGACCCGCCCGGATACTTCTTCGAGCTGGGTCAAGATCCCAGCCCCCTGGTCGGACAGGCGCGACAGCAGACTGGGGCGCATGGGGATGCGCGCCGGATGGTCGTCGGTGCCGATCAGCGCTTCCTGTGACTGCCCGGTGTCATCGAGCTGGATGAAGGCCAGGCCGGTGACCCCCTGAAAGCCCAGCGTGGCAAAGGTTGACTTGGTCATGGGCGCGGTGTCGTCCACGGCAATGCGCACCATGACATTGCCCGGCGTCTCACGGTCCAGTTCAATGGACTGCACGCGCCCTACGGTCACGCCCTTGTAGCGCACCCCGGCTTGCTGCTGCAGACCGGTCACGCCCTCGCGGCTGGAGATCTCGAACAGGCGGTGCTCGCCGGTGTCACGGGTCAGCCAAGCCGCCAGCGCCACCAGCAGTGCGCTGACCAGCAGCACGAAGGCGCCGGCGCCAATGGCGTGGGATTTGTTTTCCATAGGTCTCCCTTTCTACTCGTCTTGCGGTTGCGCGCGCAACAGCTCCATGGCGCGAAGCCCCCGACCGCCCAGAAAGAATTCACGCACAAACGGGTGGTCAAACGCAATCACCTCACGCGGCGGCGCATCCACAATCACATGCTTGTCCGCCACCACAGCCACCCGGGTGCTGATCTCGTAAATGGTATCGAGGTCATGGGTCACCATCACCACGGTCAGGCCCAGCTCCTGGTGCAGGGAACGCACCAGCGCGCAAAACGCGTCCGAGCGGTCCGGGTCGAGCCCGGCGGTGGGCTCGTCGAGCAGCAGCAGCGGCGGGTCCATGATCAGGGCACGCGCCAGGGCGACCCGTTTGATCATGCCGCCCGACAGGTCGGCCGGCATCTTGTGGGCGTGGGCCGGGTCCAGCCCCACCATTTGCAGTTTCACCATCACGGCGTCGCGCACCAGATCTTCAGGCAGGGCCTTGAGTTCGCGCAAGGGGAAAGCAATGTTCTCCAGCACCGTAAAGGCGGAGTACAGCGCCCCGTGCTGGAACAGCATGCCCACGCGGCTGGCGGCGCCCGCATGGGTCAGCTCCGCGGCAGGGCGCCCCAGCACCGTGATGCTGCCGCGCAGCGGTGTTTCCAGGCCCAGGATCTGGCGCAGCAGCACGGTCTTGCCGCTGCCCGACCCCCCCACGATGGACAGCAGCTCGCCCTTCTCAATCGTCAGGTTCAGGTCCTTGTGGATCAGCGTGTCGACCCCGGCAGTGCGAAACACCGACCAGAGGTTGCGGATCTCCACCACTGGGGGAGCGTGGGGGCTCATACGACCTGCCGCCGGGCCGCCCCAAGGCAGGTCAGCCCCCTCGGGGGGCAGCGACCCGTGTAACGGTGGAGCGTGGGGGCTCATATCCCCACATCCTTGAACACCACGGCAAACAACGCGTCCACCAGAATCACCATGGTGATGGACGTCACCACCGACGCCGTCGTGCCCTCGCCCAGGCTCTGGGTATTGGGCTGGATGCGCAGCCCGTAGTGGCAACCGATCAGCGCAATCATCAGCCCGAACACCGTGGACTTGCCCACCGCCAGCCACAGGTTGGACACCTGCACCGCCTTGGCCAGCGCCGTCACAAAGTAGGCCGGCGTCAACCCCATGACCAGGTCCGACGCCAGCATGCCGCCCAGCAGTGCGGCCACCGTGGTCCAGACCGCAAGCAGCGGCATGGCAACGGCCATGGCCATGGCACGGGGCAGCACCAGCCGAAAGCCTTTCGGTATGCCCATGACCTTCATGGCGTCGAGTTCTTCGGTGACCCGCATCACGCCGATCTGCGCGGTGATGGCCGAGCCCGAGCGGCCTGCGATCAGGATGGCCGCCAGGACGGGGCCGAGTTCGCGGATCAACGAGATGCCCAGGATGTTGACGATAAAGGCGTCGGCCCCAAACTGGCGCAGCTGCTGTGACATCAGGTAGGCCAACACCACGCCAATCAGGAAGCCCACCAGGGCCGTGATCGGCAGCGCGGTGGCGCCGATGCGGTACAGATGGCCCGAGACATCGCGCCATGGGCCGGAGCGCGGCGCGCGCACCAGGTGCACCGCATCGATCAGCAACTGCCCCAGCAGGCGCACAGCGCCCACCACGTGCTCCTCGACCCGCACCACCACGGCACCCATGCGCAGGAACAGGTCCCAGGCCGTGACGCGGCGCCGGGGCGGCAGCACGGACGAGAACTTGGCCACCCGCTCCAGCATGGCGCGTTGGCGCGGCAGCGTGTGCAGGGTGTCCGGCCACTGGCGGTACCAGGTGTTCCACAGCAGCTGCGCGCCGGTGTGGTCCATGCGCAGCAAGGGCCGCAGATCCCACTGGCAGGCGTGGCAGTCTTGCGGCACCGAGCGCAGGTCGGCCTGCAAGGCGTCCCAGTGCGCCTCCACGGCCAACGACTCGGCAGTCCAGCGCCCATGCAGATGCGCACAGGAGCCGTCTTCCTGCGTCTGCGTGAAGACAACGCGGGGTTGGGAGTCCTCCAGGGCGGCCTGTGGCATGGGTGAAACGGTTTGCGGAGTTGAGTGCATGGTAACGGCTGATGGACCCATGCAAAATAGCGATTTGCCCCATACCGGCTCAGGACTCGCCCATTACCACTGCCCCCACACTCTCCCGCCGCGCCCCGCGCCGTTTCTGGGGCTGGGGCCAGCTTGATGCCACTCTGGATGCGCGCGAGCAGGCTACGGTCAAGACCATGGTCGAGCAACTGGACGTGCCTTTCACCGAGCGCGCGGTGCCACAGGTCCACGAATTCGCGCTGCCCGCGCCCCGCGTGGCCGCACCACCCGCGCTGGCAGCGTGCTTTTCTGCGACACCGCTGGACCGGCTCAACCACTGCGTGGGCAAGAGCTACGCCGACCTGGCCCGCATGTGGCTGCGCAGCGCACCCACTCCGCCCGACTGGGTGGCATATCCGGATGACGAGCAGGCCGTCATCGACATCCTGGACTGGGCACAGATGCACAACGTGGCCGTCATTCCCTATGGCGGTGGCAGCAGCGTGTGTGGTGGTGTGGAGGCCGCCGTGGGCGACAGCTACGCCGGCGTGGTGTCGCTGGACCTGGAGCGCCTGAACCGCGTGCTGGAGGTGGACCCCGTGAGTCGGGCCGCGCGCATCCAGGCCGGCGCGCTGGGGCCGGAGCTGCAGGCCCAGCTCAAGCCCCATGGGCTGACGCTGCGCCACTTTCCGCAGAGCTTTGAGTTCTCCACGCTGGGCGGCTGGATCGTCACCCGGGCCGGCGGCCACTACGCGACGCAAACCACCCACATCGACGACCTGGTGGAGTCCACGCGCCTGGTCACGCCCGCGGGCGTGCTACAGACGCGCCGCCTGCCGGGCTCGGGCGCGGGGCCGGCACCGGACCGGATGGTGCTGGGCTCCGAGGGCACGCTGGGCGTGCTGACCGAGGCCTGGGTGCGTGTACAAGAGCCCCCTCGGTTTCGTGCCTCGGCCTCCATCCGCTTCACGGATTATTTTGCCGCCGCACGCTGCGTGCGGGCGATGGCGCAGTCGGGCCTGAACCCGGCCAACTGCCGCCTGCTGGACCCGCTGGAAACCGTGTTCTCCGGCGTCGGCGATGGCCGTTTCGCGATTCTGGTGCTGGGCTTCGAGTCCGCCGACCACCCGCTGCAGGCCTGGATGGAGCGTGCACTGGAACTGGTGCGCGACCACGGTGGTGTCTACGACGCCGACGCGGTGGCCCAGTCGCTGGCCGCGCAGGGCGGCGACGGCCACCGCAGCGGCGCAGCCGGTGCCTGGCGCGACGCCTTTCTGCGCATGCCCTACTGGCGAGACCCGGCGGTGGGGCTGGGGCTGATCATGGACACCTTTGAGACGGCTACCACCTGGGACCGGTTTGAGGCTTTCTACGAGAACGTCAAGGCCGATGTGGGTGCCGTGATCGCACGCGCTACCGGCCAGGAGGCGCTGCTGTCCTGCCGCCTCACGCATGTCTACCCGGACGGCCCGGCGCCCTACTTCACGTTTGCGGCGCGCGGTAGTGCCGACGGCAGCGTAGCCAGTGCGCTGGCCGCCTGGCGCGACATCAAGCAGGCCGCCAATGCGGCGGTGATAACCCACGGCGGCACCTGCACCCACCACCACGCGGTGGGGCGCGACCACCGCAGCGGCTACGAGCGCGAGGTGCCGTCGCTGTTCCGCCAAATGCTGGCCGCAGCCAAGCAGGTGGCCGACCCGCAGGGCATCATGAACCCTGGCGTGCTGCTGGACCCCATTGGTCGCAACGTGGGCATCCGCGGCGCATTGGCGCCAAACGTTTAAGTCAAATCATGCTCTAGCCCTCGTACTTACTGAACATATCGCTATTATTTGTATAGCAACCACCTCGAAATACAAAACGGAGAACTCCCATGACACCAGCCCCCACCCCCTTCACCTCGACGCCCGAGCTGTCCGCAGAACTGCGCGGCCCCGTGCTGTGGCTGACCATCACCCGTGAAGAGCGGCGCAACGCCATGAGCCACGGCGTGCTGGCGGCCATGGCGCAGGCGATCACCGCCGCGCAGACGCAGCGCGGCGTGCGCGCCATCGTCATCACCGGCGCCGGCACCAAGGCCTTTTGCGCCGGCGCCGATTTGCAGTCAGCGAACGCATTCACCACCGACTACTCCGAACCCCATGGCCACCTGGCCCAGCTGCTGCGCGTGGCCAAAGCCAGCACGGTGCCGCTGATCGCCCGCGTCAACGGCGCCTGCATGGCCGGGGGCATGGGGCTGATGAGCATGTGCGACATGGCAGTGGCCGCCAGCCACGCGGTGTTTGGCCTGCCCGAGGTCAAGGTCGGCGTGTTCCCGGCCCAGGTCTTGAGCGTGTTGCAGCATTTGATTCCGCGGCGCAAGCTGGCCGAGATGTGCCTGACCGGTGAACCCATCACCTCCGCCCAGGCGCTGGAATACAACCTGGTCAACTACGTAAGCGATGAGGACAGTGATGTGGATGCCAAGCTGCAGTGGCTGCTGGACCGCCTGCTGGACAAGTCCCCCGCCGCCATCCGCCGCGGCCTGTACACCATGAAAAAGGTGGAGGCAATGGCGTTTGAAGAGAGCATGGCGTTCACCGAGAGCCAGATCGCGCTGTTCACGCTGACCGAAGATGCCAAGGAAGGCCAGAAGGCGTTCCAGGAGAAGCGCAAACCGGTCTGGGCGGGGCAGTAAAGCCCGGGGTACGACCAAATCGCCGGCATCCATGGCTACGGTGCTCGCCCCTGGGCTTCAGCACCGATGTGTTGGTTCTATCCGGGTGTTGCGCTCGCAACAACTGCGCACGGCGGGCGAGGTGTTGGGGCGCGCAGCGTGGGTGAATGGTTATAAGCCAAACGGGCCGCTAGCCCTCGTGGAATATGCATAAGTAGCTATGTATTTTGTAGCAATCAACACCGGCCCCGCCAAAAAACCGCGCCGCAAAAAATGACTGCAATGCCTACCCTGAACCGCCACCAAGGCGATCAAACTCCCAATGGACAATCTCGGCTTATACCAACAGCACCGCCCCCAACGTGCCGGCAACCAGCAGCAGTGCCGCAATCGGCAAAGTGATGCGCCGCAGCTCGGGTGAGCCCAGTCCTATGGCCATGCCACATTTGGTCAGCGTGTTGGCCATGACGGCGATGACAATGGCGCGCGCCGCAACTTGCAGGTTGGATGCGTCGGTATGGGCCAGATTGGCCATGGCCAGCGTGATGGCGTCGACATCGGTCAGACCGGCGACGGCCGCCGCCAGATAGAGGCCTGCGTCCCCCAGATAGACTTGCGCAGCCTTGGAAATCACGAGGATGACGCCGAACAACAGGCCAAACTTGATGGCGGCATCGAGTTCAAACGGATTACTGCCCGGCTGGACCTCGCCGCGCTGGCGCCGCTTGTTGCGCTGCCACAGCCAGTAGCACGCGCCCAGGCTGGCCACGCACAACAGCCCGATGGCCAGTGCGATCTGGCGGCCCAGTTCCCAGTTAATCAGCGCGGTCATGATCGCAACCCGGAAAAACATCACGGTCCAGGCCAGCACGATGCCCAACGCCAGCGCCGAGGCATCTTCACCGGCTTTGCGGCTGCGTTGCGAGAATCCGAGGGTCACCGCCGTGCTGGAGGCCAGCCCGCCGAGCGCGCCGGCCAGGCCCACGCCATGCTCGGGCCCAACGATCTTGATCAGCAGGTAGCTGCTGAAGTTCAGCGCCGAGATCAGCACCACCATCAGCCAGATTTTGTAGGGATTGATCACATCCAGCGGTGGCGGGCCGTAGTTGACGTCGGGCACCAGCGGCAAGACGATCAGCGTGACGATGCTGAACTTGAGCGTGGCCTCCACATCCGTGCTGTTGATGCGGCTGGCCAGTTGGTGCAACCAGTCTTTGAGGGCCAGCAGCAAGGCCATGGCGACGGCAATCCAGCTCGCCAGCTGCAATTGGCCATAGGTGCACAGCAGGCCCAGTACAAATGCCAGCAGCGCCGAGACCTCGGTGGTAATGCCGGTGTCGCCGCGCTGGGCCGTCACCACGTACATGCCGACGATGAGCGCGGCCACGGCAACGAACACGGCCAGCGCCATCCAGGGCAAATCCAGGTTTTGACCCAGGTAGCCCGCCATGGCGCCGCTGAGCGCGATCAGCGCGAACGTGCGCACCCCGGCACCGCCGTCGCCGCCCTTGGTGCGCTCCCGTTCCAGCCCCAGCAGAATGCCCAGGCCGATGGCCACCGCGAAGCGAAGTGCCAGATTGGTGTTGTCCATGCGGATTCTCCAGTCGCTGGTGGTGTGGGCCGGATCAGGGCGCAATCTGCAGTTGCCCGGGGTCGAGCAACAGGAAGCGGGCACAGCGTCCCGTCGCACGGCTGCCGTCATCGCTGACGATAACGATGCGTTGCTGGCCATCGATCACCGCCGGGCTCACCCCTTCGGCGTGTGCAAAGCCTGGCAGACCCGGCACCGTGACGCGGCGCGGCGCAGCGTTGACAAGTCCGCTCCAGAACCAGAGCCCGAAATGAACGTCCGCACGGGCAGCCGGACCACTGATGATCAAATAGCCGTGCAGGGCGGGGATCCAGGCCATACCGCGAATCCCGTCGCCGCCCAGATCCAGCGTCTGCAAGGTGGCCGCGATTTGGGGCGCCTCGCCGGATTCGAACATGGCAGCGGGATTCTCCACGCTGGCGATGACGGCATGGCGGCCCTGCAGGGGACTGCGAAAACCGATCCACAACTGCTGCTGATCCGGACTGGTCTCCAGCGCCTCGATGTTGAGCCCGCCGTCGTCCTTGACATCGCGTACTTCGGCAGCGGTGGCGAGCACCGGGTGCACTGCCGCGAGGGCGCGCTTGAGTCCATGGACCACCATGGGTGCGGCCAGGCGCTGGCCGTCGATTCGAAACCGGACCAGTCTGTCGCGGGATTTTTTCTCGTCGCCATCGCCGTCGCGCGAATGCGAAGTCAGGGCATAGACATAACCGGACGGGTCGAGCGCGAGCGCCTCCAGGTCGTCGAGCTTGAGGGACGCCTCACCGTTGGCAGCCGTTCCCGTGCTGATCGGTGTGCTGCTGACACGGCCATCCAGACCGATGCTGACCAGGCTGAAAGGGAACTGCTTTTCGTCTTCCACCACCAGAAAACGTCCATCGGGCAGTTGCTGAATGGCGGACGGCTCAAAAATTCCAGTCAGGTCGAGAAAATGGATGGTGCTGGTGTGTGCCATGGCAACCATTGTCTGCGCAATCAATGCTTCAAACGGCGTCCATGGCCATCGCGCTGTCCGCACCGCGGCGGGCGCGGCGCCAGGCCTTCTCCGCTTCGGTCGCCACCCACACCACGGCGGCGGCGCCCAGGCACACGGCCAGCTCGGCCAGGCTCAGCGGTTCGGTCTTGAAGATGGGGTTGAGCAGCGGCACGTAGATGGTGGCCATCTGCAGCGCAAAGGTCAGCAGCACGGCGCCCAGCAGCGGCCGGTTGCTGGCGATGCCAATGCGCCACAGCGGGTCCTGCTCGGAGCGAATGCCCATCACATGCGCCATCTGGCCCAACGTCAGCACGGTGAACACCATGGTCTGCCAATGGGCATGTCCGGTGGAGATGGCCCAGGCCTGCACGCCCAGGCACAGACCCGCCAGCAGCAGGCCAATGCCCAGGATGTGCTGCCACATGCCGTGGGCAAACAGGCTCTCGGTCGGCGGTCGGGGTGGGCGCTGCATGACGCCGCGCTCGGCCGGTTCGGCCGCCAGTGCCAGGCCCGGCAGGCCGTCGGTCACCAGATTGACCCACAGGATGTGAATCGGTAGCAGCGGGATGGGCAAGAGCAGCAGCGGCGCCAGGAAGATGGTCCAGATCTCGCCCGAGTTGCCGGTCATGGCATAGCGCACGAACTTGCGGATGTTGTCGTAGATGCGTCGGCCCTCGCGCACCGCATGGACGATAGTGGCAAAGTTGTCGTCCAGCAGCACCAGGCTGGAGGCCTCGCGAGCCACGTCGGTACCACCCTTGCCCATGGCCACGCCAATGTCGGCGCGCTTCAGGGCCGGGGCATCATTCACACCATCGCCGGTCATGGCGACAAACTCGCCACGCGCCTGCAGGGCTTCGACAATGCGGATTTTTTGTGCCGGATCGACGCGGGCATAGACCCGCACATGCTGCACCCGGGCGATCAGCGTTTCGTCGTCCAGTGCGCTCAGGTCCGCGCCGGTCAGTACGGCGGCCTGTGCATCGGCCACGATGCCCAGCCGCAGCGCAATCGCCCGCGCGGTGGCCGGGTGGTCGCCGGTGATCATGACCGGGGTGATGCCGGCCTCCATGCACTCGCGCACGGCGGCCGCAGCCTCGGGCCGGGGCGGGTCCATCAGGCCCACCAGACCGATGAAAGACAGGCCGCTTTCCGAAGCCAGGACATCGTCACTGGCCACCGGGAGCTGCGTGTGGCTGCGCCGTGCCAGCGCCAGCACCCGCAGCCCCTGGGCCGCCAGCGCCTCGGCCCGCGCCAGCCAGGCGGCGGTGTCAAAGGCAGGCGCCTCGCCCGGTCGTGCTTGTTCAGCGCCGGGTTGGCCGGGGTCTGCGTCCCAGCGGTCCACGCACTGGGGCAGCACGGACTCGGGCGCGCCTTTGGTGTAGGCCAGCAGGCCATCGGGCGTGCGGTGGAAGGTGGTCATGCGCTTGCGGCTGGCATCAAACGGCAGCTCATGCTCCCGTGGCCACTGGGCATCCAGCGCCAGCTTGTCCTGCCCCGCGCCAGCTGCCACCTCGGCCAGTGCAATCTCGGTGGGGTCGGCCACCCAGTTGCCATCGGGGCCGCGCCGCGCGTCGTTGCACAGGGCGGCAGCCCGCAACAGCTCCTGGTGGTCGGCATAGGGCTGACCCGTGCCAGGCACCCAGCTCGCCTGGCCAGCGGCCGCGTGGTCAGCCGCGTCACCGGCGACCAGGCATTCGGTTTGCATGCGGTTTTGCGTCAGCGTGCCGGTCTTGTCCGAGCAGATGAAGGTGACCGAGCCCAGCGTCTCCACCGACGGCAGGCGCCGGATCAGCGCGTTGAAGGACACCATCTTGCGCGCGCCCAGTGCCAGCAGTACGGTGACCACGGCCGGCAGCGCCTCGGGAATGGCGGCCACCGCCAGGCTGATGGCCACCAGCACCATCTGCAGCGGAGATTCGCCGCGCAGCACACCCACGACAAAGATCACCACGCAGATGCCTATAACGGCCAGCGCCACGCGCTTGCCAAACGCCGCCAGGCGCAACTGCAGCGGCGTGCTGCGGTTGTTCTCCTGGTCCAGCAGGCCCGCCACCTTGCCCAGCTCGGTCTGCATGCCGGTGGCCACCACCAGGCCGCGGCCACGGCCGTGCGTGGCGATGGTTCCCTTGAAGGCCATGTTGAGCCGGTCGCCCACGCCGTGGTCTGTTCCCGACAGCACATCGGCATGCTTGTCCACGGTGACCGATTCGCCGGTCAGGGCGGACTCATCGACCTTGAGCTGGGCAATCTGCAGCAGGCGCAAGTCCGCAGGAACCTTGTTGCCGGCTTCCAGCAGCACGATGTCACCCGGCACCAGGGCGTGCGCCGCAACCTGCTCCACCTGTCCGCCGCGTACCACCGTAGCCTGGGATGCCGCCATGCGCTGCAGCGCGGCCAGCGCCTGGTCCGCGCGCCAGGCCTGCACCAGGCCAATGGCCGCGTTCAACAGCACGATGGCCAGGATCACCAGCGTGTCCACCAGGTCACCGACCAGCCCCGAAACCACGGCGGCCCCCAGCAACACCAGGATCATGAAATCGCTGAACTGCTCCAGCAGCAGCGCCCAGCCACTGCGGCGCACGGTTTGTGGCAGCGCGTTGGGCCCATGCTGGAGGGCGCGCTCGGCCACCTCATGGGCGTGCAGGCCGTGGGCAGGGTCGACGCCGTGCTCGCGCGCCAGCTCCTGCGCATCGCGCAGGTGCCAATGGTGCTTTTGCGGTTGCACAGTGGAAGGGTCTTCAATCGCCATGGCTTTGGACGCAGACAGGTGGTAAACGGTCAGTAAGCATAGAGCCCTTTTAGCCAGAACTGTGGGCGCTAGCGCACGTCAGGGGTTTGACCTGGCGCAAGCTGCCACGCTGTCAGGCGACCGGGGTGGTCAGTGGTTTACGATGGCGCATGAGCGAAACCACGTTTGACTACATCATCATTGGCGCCGGCACGGCCGGCTGCCTGCTGGCCAACCGGCTGAGTGCCGACGCTTCCAAGCGCGTGCTGCTGATCGAGGCCGGCCGCAAGGACGACTACCACTGGATCCACATTCCGGTGGGCTACCTGTACTGCATTGGCAACCCACGCACCGACTGGCTGTACAACACCGAACCCGACGCCGGCCTGAATGGCCGCACCCTGCGCTACCCACGCGGTAAAACACTGGGCGGCTGCAGCAGCATCAACGGCATGATCTACATGCGCGGCCAGGCCCGCGACTACGACCAGTGGGGCCAGCTGGTGGGCGACGCGACCTGGGGCTGGGAACACAGCCTGCCCTACTTCATGCTGCACGAAGACCACCACAAGGGCGCCAGTGCCACCCACGGCGCCCGCGGCGTGGCACCCCAGCTGATGCAAAAGGACGGCAGCCTGTACCGCACACTCTTACGCCACCACAATGCCGGTGGCGAGTGGCGGGTCGAGAAACAGCGCCTGCGCTGGGATGTTCTCGATGCCTTTGCCCAGGCCGCCGTGCAAGCCGGCATTCCAGCAACTGACGATTTCAACCGCGGCAACAACGAGGGCGTGGGCTACTTCGAGGTCAACCAGAAGGCCGGTTGGCGCTGGAACACGGCCAAGGCGTTTTTGCGCCCCACCTGTTACGCGCGACCCAATTTTGAGCTGTGGAACAGCGCCCAGGTGACCAAGCTGCTCATCGAACCGGCCAACGGGACCACCCCGCTGCGCTGCACCGGCGTGCAGGTCTGGGATGGCCACAGCATGGTGGACGCCACGGCCCGTGCAGAAGTTATCTTGTGCGCCGGGGCCATTGGCTCGCCGCAGATTTTGCAGCTCTCCGGTCTGGGACCGGCAGGTCGGCTGCAGGCGCTGGGTGTGCCAGTCGCCAAGGACATTCCGGGTGTCGGCGAGAACCTACAGGACCATTTGCAGATCCGGGCTGTCTTCAAGGTGAACAACACCACCACACTCAACACCCAGGCCAACTCGCTGTGGGGCAAGGCCAGGATAGGTCTGGAATACGCCTTCAAGCGCAGCGGCCCGATGAGCATGGCGCCCAGCCAGTTGGGAGCCTTCACCCGCAGCGACCCGGCCCAGCCCTACCCCAATCTGGAATACCACGTGCAGCCGCTGAGCCTGGAAGCCTTTGGCCAGCCGCTGCACACCTTCAACGCCATCACCGCCAGCGTCTGCAACCTGAACCCGACCAGCCGCGGCACGGTGCATATCAAGTCCGCCCGATTTGAAGACGCTCCCGCCATCGCCCCCAACTACCTGAGCACCGACGCCGACCGCAAAATCGCCGCCGACTCGCTGCGCCTGACGCGCCACATCGTGGCCCAACCGGCTCTCAAAAAGTACCAGCCCCAGGAATACAAACCCGGCGTGCAGTTCCAGACCGACGCCGAGCTGGCCAAGTTGGCCGGTGACATTGCCACCACCATCTTCCATCCCGTCGGCACCACCAAGATGGGCCGCGAGGATGACCCCATGGCGGTGGTCGATGCACGCCTCAAGGTCCACGGTGTGCAGGGCCTGCGCGTGGTCGATGCCGGCGTCATGCCGCTGATCACCAGCGGCAACACCAACTCGCCGACGTTGATGATTGCGGAGAAGGCGGCGCAATGGATCATGGAAGATGCGGCCATGCGAACGGACGGAAAAACGAAGGGTTAATCCCAATGCCAAGACGCGCCATCGTTGCTACATTTGCTGCACTCAAAGGTTAGACGGCAACTGCAAAGGGCCAGATGGAAGAAGCGAGCCGAGGAGATGGCAAGCAACAATCAACAATTCCTGCACCCACCTTGAGGTGCAGCTCACAAAAGCACTGACTTGTTCAGTGCTTTTTTTTGCCCTATCAATAGTCTGCGACAGGAGGCCACCATGTTGACACCCCGTTTTCTGTGTGCAGCTGTGGTCACGGCCTGGGCCCTAGGCGCCTGTGCCATCCATGCCGTGCAGCCCGGCATGGCGCGTGATGCGGTGGTGGCGCGCATGGGGCCGCCCAGTCGCGAGGTGGCTCTTGCATCTGGAACCCGCCTGCAGTATTCGGGACAACCGGCCGGGCAGTACGCGACGATGGTGGACCTGGATGCCAGCGGCCATGTGTTGCGGCTGCGCCAGGTCTTGCAGGCCACGGAATTTGCCCGCATCGTTGTCGACCAGTGGACCCGCGACGACGTGGAGCGCGAATTCGGCCGACCGGCATCGATCGACCATGTCGCCAACTGGCCGACCGACATCCTGACCTACCGCTGGCACGAGGTACAGGACATGTTTTTCTGGGTCTTCCTGGACCATCACAACGTGGTGCGCCGCACCGAGCAGGGTGTCGAGTACCACCACGACGACTGACAGCGCCGTCGGCGAGAATCAGCCCATGGAAATGCTTGTTGTATCGCTGGCCTCGCTGCTGGCCGGCTTTGTGGACTCCATCGTCGGCGGCGGCGGGCTGATCCTGGTGCCGGCGCTGTTTGCCACCTTCCCCACCACCCACCCCGCCACACTGTTTGGCACCAACAAGGGCGCCTCGGTGTGGGGCACCAGCATTGCCACCCTGCAATACAGCCGCCGCGTGCACATGCGCTGGCACGCGCTGGCGCCGGCGGCGGCGGTGTGCTTTGGCGCCTCGCTGGCGGGCGCCTGGCTGGTGACCGTGATCTCGCCCGAGTACCTGCGCAAGGCCCTGCCACTGGTGCTGCTGGCGGTGCTGGCCTACACGCTGGCCAAGAAGGAACTGGGGCGC
>Ga0208514_100262_pt1 | contig 34898 bp, 31 predicted proteins | sample LakWasMet70_HOW9_2_FD_183900 | JGI IMG/M metagenome (GOLD analysis project Ga0208514, IMG submission 183900) | Freshwater sediment methanotrophic microbial communities from Lake Washington under simulated oxygen tension - Sediment Metagenome... | ecosystem: Environmental > Aquatic > Freshwater >...
TCAACGCCGGGCTGGTGGTCATGGCGCTGATCGCGTTGCTGATCGGGCGGCGCGTGATTCCGTTCTTCGCCATGCGCGCAACCCCCGGGCTGGATATTCCCAAGCACACGGGTACCGGACAAGTCCAGTTGGGAGCCTGCGCGGTGGCCGCGCTATGCCAACTGGCGGGCTGGCCACTGCCTGCCGCCGCAGCCCTGGTTTTGGCCGGTGGGTTGGCACTGATACAGGTCGTCAGCTGGAAGCCGTGGGCTGTGCGCAGCAACCCTCTGCTGTGGATTCTGTACGCCGGGTATGGTGGCCTGGGTGTGGGCCTGGTACTGGCCGCCCTGGCAGCTGCAGGGATCGCATTGCCGCGGGTTCTCCCTGTGCATGTGATCGCCATGGCCGGTTTTTCAGTGCTCATCATTGGCATGGTTACACGCACCGCGCTGGGCCACCTGGGCCGCCCCCTGGCGACCGACGGCAGCATGCGCGCCAGCTATGGCCTGATGCTGGTGGCCGTTGCATTGCGTCTGGCTGCCGTAGTGGACGCGCCGAGCAGCACTGGATTCTTGCAGCTTTCAGCCGCCACCTGGATCGCCGCGCTGGCCCTGTACCTGTGGCGGTTTACGCCCATGCTGATCCGACCCCGGTTGTGAGGTGGGGCTGTGTGACACAGGTCACATACATACCCCGTCCCAGAGCGTCCAATAGGCCCATCAACGACTCACACCAAGGACACCACCATGAAAACCAACGTCGGCGGCATTGACCGCATCCTGCGCATCGTCATCGGACTGGTGCTGATCGCCCTGACGGTCACCGGCACCATTGGCGTATGGGGCTGGTTGGGCGTGGTGCCGCTGGCAACGGGGGCCATAGGCTGGTGCCCGCCCTACGCCATCTTCGGCTGGAACACCTGCTCCATGAAAAACCGGTCTTAAGCACAATTTGCTACGAAATTAGTAGCATATTGTGCTTATTTCACGAGGGCTACAGTCCTCTTTCGCTTTGTGTAAGAGCTTGTTACCGCCGTCAGCGGTATGTCGGCTGTGGCGTTATAGGTGGACAAACCGCTACGTTTAGCGGTACGGGCTCAGGCCCACACCACGCCATGCACACTCCACGTGTTTCGCAACTTTCATCTTGGTCGGCAAACCCCGCAGTTACCAAGTTGGGCACCCTGGCATCGCTTGCGCTGCTGGCGGGCGCCCTGGCAGGTGTGGCCCCACAGGCCCATGCAGACGATGTGCACACCTTTCTGGGTGCCGGTGTGGGTGCGGTAGCCGGCGCCGCCATTGGCCAGTCCATGGGTGGCCGCAACGGTGCCATTCTCGGCGCTGGCGCGGGCGGTCTGGTCGGTGCGAGCATCGCCAACCAGGGCTATGCGCAGCAGCGACCCATGCCACCAGCCTATGCACCCAACCCCCATCACGCCACGTATTACCAGCACCCGGTTGCGCGCTATCAGCCACCTGTGGTTGCGTGGCAGCCACCACCCCCGCAGGTCCGTTACGTGCAACCGATCAATTACTACCGACAACCCGTGGTGACCTGGCAGCCTCCGCCGCAGGAGTACCGCCACTGGCGTGAAGAGCGCCGCCATCAACGCCGTCATGACCACGGTCATCACTACGACCGCTATTGATCAGCCGGTAACCATCTCGCCGCCCAGGGCTTCGAGCAAATCCGGAATCAGCTTTCGGAGTTCGCCCGTGGCAATGGCCACGTCGGCGTCGAAGTTGTCGTCCTTGCCGTCTGCCGGGCTGGCGGCTGCGCCCTCGAACACGGTCTCCAGAAAAGCAATCTTCTTGAGCTGCAGGGCCTCGGTCAGCACAAACGACACGCGGTCGCTCCACGTCAGCGCCAAGCGGGTTGGCATTTTGCCCATGGCAATGTGCTGGCTGACCTCGTCGGTATCCAGTGCGTGGCGGGTGTAGCGCACCACGGCCCGGGATTCATCGGCAGCCTTGAGTTCACACTCCCGGTCCACGCTGAAGTCGGGTGGTGCTTCCTGCGTCGACAACCAGGTCGACATCGCCGCCGCCGGGGAGGTCTGGGTGTTGACCAGCTGCACCACCAGGCCATCCACCGCCTTGATCAACCAGGTCATGACCTCATCGGCCTTGGCCTGGCTGCCCGCATCTGTCAGCAGAAAGCCGGCCGCCGGGTCCACCCACACCAGCACGCTGGACTGCTTGCTGAACGCCATGGGTAGCAGGGCCAGACGGGCATCCTCGCTGATCTCGCGCTTTTCCTTTTTGCCGGGCTTGCGCCCGGTCGTGGCCTCGATGTGGTCCAGCTGGTCCTGCACCTTGCGCTTGACGACCGCGCCCGGAACCACTTTCACTTCCACCATCAGCTTGAGCAGCCACTGGCCGCCCACGACTTCGACCATGGGGCCGTGGGCATGGCCACGTGGCTCCAGCCAGCCCACCGATTTTTCCTGCGATGCCCCACACTCCACAAATTGCGCCTTGCCCAGTGCCTCTTCCAGTGGCGCCACCGCCGCCGGCCAGCCCGACACCAGGCGGTAGATCATCAAATTCTTGAACACGTCATTGCCTTTTCCAATTATTGGGTTTTCGCTTGAGGGCTGTATTGTCATCGCAACGCTTGTGCGCCTGTTTCACCCATCTTTACAAAGCCTTATGCTGGCGCAATGTGTCGGATACACAGCACGCGCACACTGGGAACCAGCCTGACGCAAAGTCTGCATCAGACACTAGCAACTAAAAGGAAGTCACCATGAAATCCACATTCAAATCACTCGCCCTTGCTGGCTTGCTGGCCAGTGCAGGCTTCGTCACTTTTGCACAACCCGTGGGGCAGGGCGCCGCCGGCATGCCAATGATGGGTGCCAGCGGTCCCATGCAACCCGGCAGCAGAATGGGCATGCGGGCCAATGGGGACCCAGCCAGGATGGAGGCCATGATGGCCAAGCGCCATGCCGACCTCAAAGCCAAGCTCAAGCTGACGGCAGAACAAGAAGGCGCCTGGACCACGTTTACCGCCGCCATGAAGCCGCCCGCACGATTGGACGCCAAACGCCCGGACCGCGCAGAGATGGACAAGCTGACGACGCCCGAACGCATTGACAAGATGCGCGCCCTGCGCAACGAGCACATGACCGCCATGAATGCAGCCATGGACAAGCGCGAAGAGGCCACCAAGGCGTTCTATGCCACGCTCAATGCCGACCAGAAAAAGGTGTTTGACGCCGAACATGCCCGCATGGGCGGTCGGCACGGCGAACACCGCGGGCCGTGGGGCCGGCAGGGTGCCGAAAAACCCGCGGCCAAGTAGCCCTGGCAGGTTCAGGCCAGCAGGGTCTTGAGTTCCCCGCTGGTGATCAATTTCTGCACATCATTGGCGCCCCCGACCAGGGTGCCCTTCACAAAAACCATTGGGAATGTGGGCCAGCCAGTCCACAGTTTCAGGGCATTGCGTTCCCGCCACAGGCTGAAGTAGTTTCCATACTCCATGTAGTGGTGGGACACACTGGCAGCATCCAGCTGCTTGCAGGCCTTCTTGGGAAACGGGTTGAGTCCCATGCCGACGACCACGACCGCATGCTGGGCCACTGCTGCCTGCACTTCCTTCACAATGGCCTGCTGGTGCGTGGCAACCCGCTCACGGATGGCAGGATGGATACGCGATTCGTCGAGAATGGACCGTGGCATGCAAGCCTCCTGCAGAATAAAACTGCCCATTATGGCCGCGCGCGCCGCCAAGCGCCCGCCTTCTTGACGCACATCAAGCGGCTATAGTGTTCTCGCCCTTACACTGCGCCGCACCAGCGCCCAACATCCATCACATCCATGTCTGTTACGCCTGCCCCCCTTCCCACGGTCCGCACCATCTCCCCCATGCGTCCCCTGGTCTGGCTGGTCTATGCCTGGCGCGACATGGCGCGGGTCGGATGGGTCAGCTTTGCCCACGGCTTGGCACTGGCAGTTTTTGGAGCGGCCATCGTGGCCATTGCACACCAGCGCTTCTGGCTGCTGGCCGGTGCGCTGTCAGGATTCATGGTGATTGCCCCCGTACTGGCCACCAGTCTGTACGCCCTGAGCCGCGCACTGGAGCGCGGCGAAAAGGCGGACGTCGGCGTAGTGCTGAAAACCTGGTTGAACTGGCAAAACAGCCACGTCAACAAGTGGGGAAACGACTATTGGGCCATGGTGCAATTTGGCGCCCTATTGGCACTGGCCGCCACCGGCTGGGTGTTGACGTCCGCGGCGCTGATCACGTTGCTGGCACCAGCCCCCATTCTGGGCCCGCTGGACTTCGTCCACCACGTCGTACTGGCGCGGGACGGCTGGTTGTTTGAACTGTGGCTGGCCATGGGTGGGGTGATGGCCGCTCCCCTGTTTGCTTCCAGCGTGGTATCCATGCCGCTGTTGCTGGACCGCCGTGTTACGTTGATGCAGGCCGTGCTGACCAGCTGGCAGACGGTGCTGGCCAATCCCGTACCCATGGGTTTGTGGGCAGCACTCATCATGGTTTTTACACTGCTCGGGCTGGGTTCCTTGCTGCTGGGTCTGATCGCCGTGATTCCCATGCTTGGCCATGCCAGCTGGCACGCCTACCGCGATCTGGTCGATGCTTCCAGCCTGCCACCCCGCGAGCCGCTGGCAAACCCAACAAACGGGCAGGGAAAACGGTAATGTTTGGCTATACCGAAGAACAGATCGCGGGCTTTGGCCTCACCTTCGGGGTGGGCGGCTTCATGCTCTACATGCTGTTCATCATCGGGCACCTGGCGTGGGAATCCAAGGCCGGTAAGTTCGGCACCTTTGTGATCTTTCTGGGGCTTGCGTTCGGGATGGTGGGCTTTGTCGCCAAGGCCGTTATACAGTGGTACATAGAGAAGTAATGCCCCAACGCTTGTCCCTTCCTAGCCAAAGGGGCGGATGCCGATCAGCCACCCATGCAGATACAGTGCGAACGCCATCCAGGCGAGGCCGCCAGCCACCACGGTAATGGCCGTTGCGGACCAGGTGCCTGCGGCGTACTGCGCGCCCATTGCGCGGTCTCTGCGTCGTGATGCGATGAAGCAGAGCACACCCCAGACCAGGAATGCACCAAACAGCAACACATGGGCCAGATTGCCATTGGCCAGCAAATGGGCCAACGCCCAGGCCTTGACGCCCAGAACCATCGGGTGGTGAACCCGTGCCTTGATGCCATTGCGTGGCACGTATGCGGCGGCCAACAGGATGAATGCGACCAGGGTTAAAAGAGACGCCGCATGGCGCATGCCCACGGGCGGCGTCCACAACAGAACCGGGGTCTCGCGCGCCACGCCAAAACCATAGACGATGAGGACAAATCCCAGCAGGGACAGCAGGGAATACACGCCTTTGTAGGCCCCTTCTCCGACACGCGCCAGTGTCTGCGTGCGCCATCCGTCTGCCACGATGCGCACCGAATGCATGCCGAGAAAAATGACCAATCCCGCCAATAAATAGACCATGGTGTACGTCCTGAAGGTAAGAATGATGGGTTGATTTACGCGGCCAGCACCCGGTTCTTGCCCGCCCGCTTTGCCAGGTACATGGCCTTGTCAGCCCGCTTTATTGCATCCGCTCCGGTTTCATCGGGTGCCAGCTGGGCAACACCCGCACTGAACGTGATGAGCACTTTTTCCGTTCCTGCCAGAAAGAATTTTTTCGTCAATTCCCGCTGCAAACGGGTCATGGCCTCAACGCCCTTGTCCAGCGGCGTATCGGGCAACAGAATGACGAACTCCTCGCCGCCATAGCGGGCCAGGGTGTCCTGGGGCCGCATGCACTCGCGCGCCACCGTGGCCAGATGGGCCAAGGCCCCATCACCCGTGGCGTGGCCCAGTGTGTCATTGAGTTTTTTGAAGTTGTCGATGTCCAGCAAGGCCATGCACAAAGGCGTGTCCTTGCGCCGCACACTGGAAATCTCACGCTCCACGGCTTCTTCCAGACCCTTGCGGTTCAAGGCGCCGGTCAACGGGTCGTGGCGGGCCTGGGTGCTGACACGGTCCAGCTCCTGGTGCAATTTGACCAGCTCGGCGTCGGTCTGGTTGGCGCGGTCCCGCATCGCCTGCAGCTCTTCGCCGGATTCCTTGCTCTGGCTGGCCATGGCGCGCGTTGCGCTGACGACTTCCTTCAAGACCGGTGCAATTTCCGCAAGGGTCTTGGCCTGCTCAATCTGGCGCGCATTTTCTTCCAGTTTTTCATGAAAATTGCCGGTGGACTTGGCCATCTCGGACAGCCGGTCGATAAACGCCGCCAGCATCTGACGCATTTCGTTCTGCGCCTGTACCGCGTGTTCCTTGGCATCTTTTTGCTTGAAGATGACGTCCTTCAAGCGGCGCTCCACGTCGTCCAGGCGCCGCAGCGTGAGCGGCGGCGTGGCCGCCGACATCAGAGCATCCATCTGGCCTTTGAGCCAATGCTCGTCCAGGCTGAGTTCCGCAATGTTCTCAAACAGCAGATGCAGGAGTTTGAGCAGTGTTTTCTTGATCTCGGCCTGGTCCTCGGCCACAAACGACACCCGGTCGCTGTAGTTGACCAGCATGGTCTTGAGAACCAGCACATCCGAGCCACTTTGGCGCAGTGCGCTGGTGAGGGTTTTAGTCAACTCGCTAAAGCGCTCGTCGTCCGAACCCAACGCGGGTTGGGTGTACTCAATCAATCGCCCCATTTGCCCCAGAAATTCGGTTGTCAAAGCCGGGGCACTGGCATTCAAACCGGTCTTGGGTGCCACCGCAGCCGCTGGCTTGTCATCGCCTGTCAGGGGCGGAAAGCTGCCATAGGCAACCAGTGCGGTCTTGACTCCCTCCCAGTTCAGGCGATCTATCGCGTAATCCAGTAAACCGCGCTGTTTTTGCTGCCCCGGAGTCTTGACCGGCAGCGCCTTGGCAATATCCCGCAAGGTTTCTGCGGGAAAAGGCACGGTCGCGGGTATTCCCGCAATCTCGTTATAGATCGCCTGGTAGTTCGCAGGGGTAGGCGCCAATTTCTGCGTTGTCAACTGCTTCAGCGTTTCGCGCGCAATTTCGAATGGTTTTTTTTCACTCATGACACGATACCTGCTACAAAAAAATACCGACCTGCGCTCGATTGCCGAGGCTTGTTCTACGATTTAAACACTGATTGCAGAATGCGTCTGCCTGCGGCCTATGGCAAGCCCAGAAATACCTTCAGGGCCTTGACGGTTTCCTGGGCATCTTCCTCCTGAGGCACATGACCCAGGCTCTCAAAGACCACGAGCCTGGACCCCTGGATGTCCGTGGCAAACCGCTGCGCATTTTCCAATGGAATCAAACGGTCCTTGGCACCCCAGAGAATCAGGGTAGGCAGTTTCAGACTCTTGATATTGTTTTCGTCACCACTGGCGCGCTGGTCCATCCGGTAGGCTAGAGCCTGGCGGTTGCCGGCCCGCAGCGTCAGGTCGTAGTAGCGGTTCACCAGCTCAGGCGTGACCTTGGATGGATCACCGTAGACATTGCGCACACTGCTGTCGACCACGCCGCGCGGCAAAGTGTGCTCCATCAATACACGCAGTCCCGGCGTGCGGGCGATCCTGAACCCAATGGGAACGGACGAAGACTGCATTGGATAGCCCGCTGCATCCACCAGCACCAGTCGGCTGACCTTTTGCGGATGCGCCAGCGCCATGCCCCAGGCAATTTGGCCTCCCAGAGAATTTCCGGCGAGCACGCAGGATGAGATACCCATTTTGTCCAGCACGCCGTTGACCAGGTGCACATAGGCGGCAATGGAATAGTCATTGGCGGGATGGGGCCCTGTCAGCCCAAAAGCAGGCAGGTCAAATCGAATCACCCGCCGTTGACCGGTCAGGCTTTGTACCCAGCCATCCCAGGTGTGCAAGCTGGCCGACGTTCCATGCAACAACACGATCGGTACGCTGTCTTCGCGCGGGCCTTCGTCGCGCAAGTGCACCTGCATACCATCCACTTCCATAAACTGGGAGGGCGGCATTGCCCACCGTGCCGACAGAGACTGGACGGACTGGTCCGGTGCCCAGGTCGCCATGACCCCAGCAACGCCAAAAATGGCACTGGCCAACAACAACACCCCCGCGATGCGAATAATCAATTTCATGGTTCGAACTCTACACCCCAAAGCGTGAGTCCTGTCAAAGTACAAAGCTGTGGATAGTTTCCTAACAACCCACTGGTTATCCACAGGAGAGTTGCTTTCCTTGAAGTTGTTCATGGAGAAGGTACAGCACCGGACCCCAGTCACACACAGGCGTTGAACGGATGCAAGTACTTGATCTGCAAAGGAAAAAATAGCTTGTACACATGAACTGGCAGTCCTTATCTACTACTACTACTCTTTAAATACGTATTTAAGACAATAGAAGAAACTGAAACTGGCGAAAAAATAAGTTATTCAAACCCTTTCCCGACATCGCGCAATGTGCTGGAAAAGAAGCTTGGTCCGGTGGGGTTTTCTGCCCGGCAATCAAGTAAGATTCGCCGACTTCCGCTTCCCCTCCACGTTTATCCGTTTTTCCCGGTCCCCCTTTTTCATGTCTGTTTCTTCCGCAGGTCAACACGCTGGGCAGGTACCTGCGTCATTCGAAATCAAGAGCGCGCAATTGCCGCTGGTGGCATTGCTGCTGAAAACCCATGACATGACGGTGGTGGCGGCGGAAATACAGGGAAAGTTCGGTCCCGAAGGCGAAAGTCCGGATTTTTTTGAACACGATGCGCTGGTGATTGATTTTTCGCACCTGGATGCGCAAACGCCGGTCTTTGACCTGGTTCCCTTGCTCAAAGTGTTACGCACCTGCAGTCTGGTGCCGGTCGCGGTTCGGGGTGCCAGCCCGCATGCCATGGCAGCCGCGCTGGCGGTGGGTTTGGTGGAAGCCCCGCTGGACCTGCACCGCCCACGGCCGGTTGCCGAAGTGTCCGAGTCTGCCGTCGTACCCGAGACGGTGCGTGAGGTGATTCACGAAGTGGTACGCGAAGTGCAGGGCCCCGGGACCATGGTGGTGGACAAGCCGTTGCGATCAGGCCAAAAGATCTATGCCCGGGGTTGTGATCTGGTGGTGCTGGCCATGGTCAACCAGGGTGCCGAGGTGGTGGCGGATGGCAACATCCACGTTTATGCCCCTTTGCGTGGCAAGGCCATGGCCGGTGCGCGGGGCAACACCCAGGCGCGCATTTTTTCGCTGTGCCTGGAACCCGAGCTGGTGTCCATCGCCGGCGTCTACCGCACCAGTGAACATGCGCTGGCGCCCGAGGTGCAAGGCAAGGCTGCCCAAGTGCGCCTGAGCGATGACGGCCAGGAAAAACTGATTTTTGAAGCATTGAACAGTTGAGAAAGATATTCAAGTTATGGCAAAAGTAATTGTGATTACGTCGGGCAAGGGTGGTGTGGGCAAGACCACCACCAGTGCCAGTTTTGCAACCGGTCTGGCCCTGCGCGGGCACAAGACTGCGGTGATCGACTTCGACGTGGGTTTGCGCAACCTCGATCTGATCATGGGCTGCGAACGCCGTGTGGTGTACGACCTGATCAACGTCATCCAGGGCGAAGCCAACCTGAACCAAGCGCTGATCAAGGACAAGCAGTGTGACAACCTGTTCGTGCTGGCGGCCTCCCAAACCCGCGACAAGGATGCATTGACCCAGTCGGGGGTGGAAAAGGTCCTGACCGATCTGGCTGCCATGGACTTCGAGTACATCGTCTGTGACTCGCCCGCCGGCATTGAAACCGGTGCGCTGATGGCCATGCACTTCGCCGACGAGGCCCTGGTGGTGACCAACCCCGAGGTGTCTTCGGTCCGTGATTCGGACCGCATTCTGGGCATGCTGGCCAGCAAGACCAAGCGCGCCATCGAAGGGCTGGAGCCGATCAAGGAACACCTGCTGATCACCCGCTACAACCCGGCCCGGGTGGACCAGGGCCAGATGCTGTCGCTGGAAGATATTCAGGACATCCTGCGCATCAAATTGATCGGTGTGATTCCCGAGAGTGAATCCGTGCTGCAGGCGTCCAACCAGGGTGTGCCCGCCGTGCACATGCAGGGCAGCGATGTGTCTGAGGCCTACAAGGATGTGATTGACCGCTTCCTGGGCACGGACAAACCCATGCGCTTTACCGAAGCCCCTAAACAGGGGCTGTTAAAGCGTCTTTTCGGTGGGAAGTAAGAACATGTCATTTCTCTCGTTTTTCATTGGTGAGAAAAAGAAGACGGCCAGTGTGGCCAAGGAGCGACTGCAGATTATTCTGGCGCATGAGCGCAGCGGTCGCAACGCGGCCGAGCCCGACTACCTGCCGGCGCTACAGGCCGAACTGGTGGCCGTCATCAGCAAGTACATCAAGATCAATCCGGCCGACATCAAGGTCAACCTGGAGCGTCAGGACAACCTTGAAGTGCTGGAAGTGAAGATCGAGTTGCCCGAGAACCGCTAGGCGCGCACGCAAAAACGCCCGGCCAATTGCCTGGCAGGGCGTTGTAGGGAGAGCGGCATCGCAATCAGGGTAGCGTGGTGTTCATCAGGTAAATTTCGCTGGCATTGCCAAAGCTGTCATTCCAGGACATCACCATAAAACCGGCGTACTGTGTGCCCGGACGGGCGACGTAGACGTCCACACTGCCGCCCAAGGTGTTGGTGTAGGTCATACCGAGTTGCGCGGTTGCATTGGCAACATCCGTACGCGAGACATAGTTGCCAAGGTAGGTTGTGCCGGCATTGACCTGCGTCATACCGCCCTTTGTGGCCAGGTAGCCTCGGATTACCGATTGCCCATAACCTTGCGGGCGTTCTTTTTCACTGGCACTGACGCGGTTCTGCTCGGCCCTCATTGCCGCTATCAAGTCTTCTGCTGGTCCGGCATGTGCACAGACCACTGACACAGTAAACGCGACGATCGCAAACAAACGCTTCATGGTTCCCCCTGTAGTAATGGAGTTGCACTGTACCGTGAAGGAATGAAGCTACGCGTCCCCTATCCATGGTTTGTTGCGCATTACTTGATCCAGATCTAACGCAGGTTAGTTGCTCCGCACCAGCCGCAGATGCGTGATCTCCGAGGGCGCTCCAAAGCGCTTGGGTGGCCCCCAATAGCCGGTACCCCGGCTGGTATAGACCCATAGCGCTTTGAGTTTGTGCAGGCCTGATGTAAAGGGCTGTTGAAGTGGCACGAAATGGTTCCACGGCCAGAACTGCCCGCCATGGGTATGGCCTGACAACTGCAGGTCAAATCCGGCATCGGCCGCTGCCGCCGCACTGCGTGGCTGGTGGGCCAGTAACAGTTTGAACACCGCGTGGTCCGGTGCGTCGGCCATGGCCTTGTGTGGGTCACTGCGGTGGCTTTCGTCAAACTGGTGCGCGCTGTAGTCGGCCACGCCGGCAACCACCATGACGGCGGGCTCCGGGTCCTGGTCGTCGATGCTGTGCTCGATCAACACGTGTTCATTCATCAGCACCTGCACGCCCAGGGCCCGCAAGGCATCAATCCAGCTATGGGCGCCCGAGTAGTACTCGTGGTTTCCGGTCACAAAGAACGTGCCATGGGTGGACACCAGTTGGGACAGGGGTGCGACATGGTGGGCCAGTTCGCGCACACTGCCGTCGACCAGGTCACCGGTAATGGCCACCAGGTTGGCATTCAGGCCATTGACCCGGTCGACAATGCGCTGCAGGTAGCGCGTCTTGATGGTCGGCCCCACATGGATGTCGCTGATCTGTGCCACGGTGAATCCCTGCAGCGCTTCGGGCAGGTTGGCAATCGGCACGTCCACCTGCACCACGGTCGCGGTGCGCCGTGCGTTCCAGAACCCGAGCATGGTGACCAGCAGCGCCACGACCGGCAGGCCCAGGGCCGTGTCCTGTTGCAAAGCTGTCCATGAAAACGACTGCGGCCAGAGCCAGTCCGCAATCCCTGCCAACAGCAGCAGGGCTTCCCGCAGCAGGGTCAGTACCAGCAACGATGAGAACAGGCCCATGCACAGCAGACCCATCCAGGTGAGCACGTGGGCGAATGGCGGTTTGGCGATGCGGCGGGCCAGGAATCCCATGGGCATCAACAGGGCCGAGACGGTGAGGGCCACCCACAGGGCCACACCCAGAGCAGCGTCGACCGATGCCAGGTCGGGTGCGATGCGCCATCCGATGACGGCATGCAACAACAGGGAAATCAGCAGCACGGGGGCCAGAGCCATACAAGAGGCCGTGTGTAGGGTGCACACAGCAGAGTGTCAATGTCCGTAGATGGTGGACATTGGCCCCAGTTCAAGGGCTGATCACGAATGCCTGGCGGTTCTCGGCGATCAGACCTTGGGCGCCATGGCTTTGCTCGAAGAATTCAACCTGGGTCTGGTGGATGGCCACCACGCTGCACGCCCGGGTGCCGTAGTGGGGTGTGGCGACGAAGGAGGCCGACAGCACGCGCTCCAGCTTCAGCGGAACGCCAGTGTGGGGCAATGCTGCATCGGGCGCGATGGAGCGGTCGTGCAACAGGGGCAACAGACTGCTGATATCGGTTTGTGCGCGGTCGGTCTGCTCTTGCAAGCGGCTCTTGAGTCGGGTGAGTTTAGGCCAGGGGGTCTGAAAGTCGGCATTCGAGACCGCACCCACGCCGGCTGGCTTGCGCAGCACGCGGGCGTTGCGGCTCTCCAACCCCATCAGCTGGTGACCATCAAACACCAGCAGATTGAAGGGGTTGTAGTCGCCGCAACGCTGCGCCAGCTGTTCCAGGTAGGTGGGTGCATCCTGGTCACCGTGCAGGAAGGCGGCCACCAGTTCCCCGCGGGACGGCGCATCTGCGCGCTGCGGCTCTGTGGACCGGTAGTTGGTCAATGCCGCCAGACGACCGCTGCGGCTGACGCCCAGCCAGGTACCACCGCCCTGCAGGTCCTTGCCCGCCAGCACCTCGGCGCTACTCGGGGTGGGGCCCCACCAGTGCAGGGGCAGCGCGGGGCGGGCATAAAACTCGTCCCGGTTGGCCAGCAGCAGCAAGGGCGTGGCGCGGTCGGGTTGCCAGTTCCAGGCGATCAGGCACATGGTCGTCAATCCGCGCGGGTGGACACGGCCAAGGCCGTTTTGGCCAGCACCTGGCGCAGCACAAAGCTGGAGTGCACACCGGTCACGCCCGCTATGCGGGTCAGTTTGTTGAGCAGCAGGGCCTGGTAGTGGTCCATGTCGCGCACCGCCACCTTCAGCTGGTAGTCCGCGTCCTGACCGGTGATCAACAGGCATTCCAGCACCTCGGGCAGCAGGCTGACCGCGGCTTCAAAGTTGGCAAAGCGTTCGGGGGTGTGCAGGTCCATGGAAATGTGGATCAGGGCCACCAGCGTGAGGCCCAGTTTTTTGGCGTCGAGCAGCGCACGGTAGCCCACGATCAGGCCGGATTCCTCCAGCGCACGTACCCGGCGCAGGCAGGGTGATGGCGACAAGCCGATGCGGTCGGCCAGGTCCTGGTTGTTGATGCGGCCGTCCTGCTGCAGGATCTCCAGGATTTGCTGGTCGTAGCGATCCAGTTTCATGTTTCTGCCAGTAAATTTTTGAATAGAGGCAGAGTATGCCGAATTTTCACAAATCATGGACAACAACGCAATTGTCTGCCGGGGCTGGCGGCCTACACTGGATGCATCTGTTATCAACAGCCACAGCAACACCGGCCTTTGCCGCTGTTGTGCAGTCAGGCCTCACTAGGGCCAGCATTGCGAAGCCAAACCCCCGGGTGCATCCATCGCCTGCGGGGCCGACCTTTCCCGCCTTACCATGGCACCATGACCACCCACGAACCCCGCCTCACCCAGGCCCTGCGCACCCTGTTGTCGACCCAGCGCGTTGCCGCGCTGGGCACGCTGGACGCCGACGGCCTGCCCTTTGTCTCCATGGTGCCGTTTGCGGTGGAGCCTGCATCCGCCCAGTTAGTGATCCACGTCAGCGGCCTGGCCGCCCACACCCGCAACCTGCAGGCCTTACCCCGGGTGTCCCTGCTGGTCATGCAGGCCGAGGTGGCAGGGGAGGCTGTGCACGCCCTGCCTCGTGTGACGCTGGAGGGGGTGGCCGCCGTACTGGTGCGCGACGGCGAGGAATGGGCTCAGGCGCGCGATGCCTACCTGGCCCGCTTTCCGGATGCGCAGCCCATGACCGACTTGGGCGATTTCATGTTTGTCGGTATTGCCGTGCAGGGTGCCCGCCAGGTGGCTGGGTTTGGCGCGGCGCGTTCGCTGGATGCTGAAACGGTGGCAGAAGTGCTCAGACCGCCGCGTTGAGGGTCTGTTCAGTTCGCTGACGCAGGATTTTCCAGAAAGGCCACCACCATGCGGGCAATGTGCGCGCCTTCGTGTCCTTGGTGCAGGCTGGCATGGCCGGTACCGTGCATTTCCGGGCCCAGGATGTCACTGCGCTTGTCGAGCAGGTGACTGCTGAAGGCCTCGTCAAACTCCGGATGGGGCTGGATGCAGAACACCTCGTCTCCGACAGTAAACGCGGCCACCGGACAAAAGTCGCTGCTGGCGACAAGGGTTGCACCCGGAGGCAATGCGAACACCTGATCCTGGTGGCTGGCCAATAGCGCAATTTCCGCGCGGTCTTCACAGAACGGCAGGTCTGGGCGATGCCAGTCGTACACCATGCGCCCGGCGCCCCAGCCTTGCGGAGCACGCCCCACCGGGGCGCCCATGCACAGCGCGATCAGTTGGTGACCAAAGCACACGCCCACCATTTTTTTGCGCGCAGCCAACAACGCCGTGACCTGGCGGCGCAGTTCTACAACCCACGCGTCGTCGGAAAAGGAATCGGCACCACTGCCGGTCAGCAGCACCGCGTCATAGGCCTCAAACGAGGACGGATACTGTCCGAGCTGGGTGTTGAACACCTCGGTCGACCACAGGGCGCCCGCTTCCTCAAACAGCCGGATGAACATGGCGCCGAAGCTGGTGTAGCGTGCGGCCAGTTCGCCTTCGAGAATATCGTTGTCGAGGATGCAGAGTTTCATTGCTATAAAAATAGTAGCTATATACGGCCATTTGACGAGGGCTAGAGGCCTCTACGTGCTCTAACCGCGGCCGCCAGCTGCTGCAGCACCGGCACCGTTCGCGCCATGCTGATGCAGGCGTCGGTGACGGAAACGCCGTGTTTCAGTGGCTGGCCGGGCGTGATGTCCTGGCGGCCCTCGTTGAGGTGGCTCTCGATCATGATGCCGGTGATGCGTTGGTCTCCGGCGGCAATCTGGGCCGCCACTTCACCGGCCACGATGATCTGACGGGCGTGCTGCTTGCTGCTGTTGGCGTGGCTGACGTCGATCATGACCTGCTCACGCAGGCCAGCACCCTTGAGCAGGGCGCAGGCCGCATCCACATCGGCCTTGGCGTAGTTGGTGGTCTTGCCGCCACGCAGGATGACGTGGCAGTCGTCGTTGCCACGGGTCTCAAAAATTGCCGCCTGGCCCATCTTGGTCATGCCCATGAAGGCGTGCGCGGCCTGCGCGGCCTGGATGGCGTCGGTGGCCACCTTGACGCCGCCGTCGGTGCCATTCTTGAAGCCCACCGGGCAGGACAGGCCGCTGGCCAGCTGGCGGTGGCTTTGGCTCTCTGTGGTGCGCGCGCCGATGGCGCCCCAGCTCACCAGGTCGCTGATGAACTGCGGGGACAGCAGATCCAGAAACTCGGTGCCCACCGGCATGCCGATGGCCAGGATGTCCAGCAGCAGCTTGCGCGCCATCTCCAGGCCCTGGTTGATGGCAAAGCTGCCGTCCAGGTGCGGGTCGTTGATATAGCCTTTCCAGCCCACCGTGGTGCGGGGTTTCTCGAAATACACCCGCATCACGACCAGCAGGTCGTCCTTCAGCGCATCGGCCTGTTCCTTGAGTTGCCGGGCGTAGTCCATGGCCTGTTCGTGGTCGTGGATGGAGCAGGGCCCCACCACCACAATCAGTCGGTCGTCCTGGCCATGCAGCACCCGGGAGATGGCGTTGCGGCTGTTTTCGACCAGGGCCTGCGCGGCTTCGGGCACCGGCAGTTTTTCCTCCAGCAGGGCCGGGGTGATGAGCGGGCGTACCGCACCGATGCGCGTGTCGTCGATGCGGGTGGTGTCGTGGGTGGTCAAGAGGGTTGTGGTGGATGAAGTCATACTATGAATTTTATAGCTACTCAGTCAATATTCGCGAGGGCTAGGGCGTGATTTAACCATATGGGTTGGGCAGGGCGCGGATGGCGGCATTCATGCCCATGTTCTAAGGGAAAACCACTTGCATGATCGAAAACCGAAGGTGCATACTGAACCCCAGGTTTCGTGCATCCGCGATGCCTTTACCCAATGCTATCAGTCCGATCGGCAATCAACTACTGGAGGTCAACATGAAGCGTTCATTCACCATTTCTTCACTGGTTTGCGTACTGGCTGCGACGTTTGCCATGGGTGCCCAGGCCCAGACCAAGGCGACGGCCGCCGAGGCGACAGCCATGGTCAAGAAGGGTGTTGCCTTTGCCAAAGCCAACGGCAAGGAAAAGGCCTATGCCGAGATCAGCAACAAGGCCGGCCAGTTCATTGACCGTGACCTGTACCTGACGGTCTACGGTCTGGATGGCACGGTGCGTGCGCATGGTGCCAACGAAAAGATGATTGGCAAGAACCTGATTGATCTCAAGGATATCGACGGAACGCCCTTCGTCAAGGAGCGTATGGAGCTGGCCAAGACCAAGGGCACCTTCTGGCAGGACTACAAGTTCACCAACCCCACCACCAAGAAGATAGAACCCAAGAGCATGTACTGCGAAAAGGTCGATGACTACGTGTTGTGCGGTGGTATTTACAAGTAGGCGTTGTGCAGTTCGGCGTAAGCCGTGGTTGTGGGGAGTGTCACTATGAAGCTGGGCATGAAACTGTTGGCGGCACCGGTGCTGACCGCGGTGGTGGTGATGCTGTCGGGCCAGATCAATGTCGGGCTGATGGGGCGTGAGGCGGACAAGGGCCAGGCCAGCTCCGCGGCCAGCCTGAATGACTTTAGAACGGTTTCCAGTGTGCAGCAGCAGCTCGGCCAATTGCACACCAGTGTCTACAAGACGGTGGCCCTGATCGGCTCCCTGGACGATGCCAAGATCAAGGCATTTCGCGCCGACCTCGTCAAACAGCTCGACGGGATCAAGCGGGTGGCGGGCGCGCTGGGTGATGGCGCCCTTGCCACGCAAGCCGATCGCGCCAGTGTCGCGGAGATCGGCACGCAACTCGACAAATATGGAAAGCAGGCAGACGCTGCGATTGACCTGTCTTCGGTGGATCCCAACACGGGTATCGCGGCCATGCTGGGCGCGGACGCGACGTTTGCGGCTCTGAGCAAAACCATGGGCGAAATTGTTTCCAGAAGCGACGCGGCGTCTCTGGCCGCGATGGCGGCGTCACAACAGCGCTCCCGCACGACCAACTGGATCTTGGTGGTCGTGGGTTTGCTCGCCGCTGGTGTTGCCGTGTGGCTGTCGGCGCTGATGCAGCGAAAAATTGTTGCCGAACTGGCACGCGCTGGCGTGCTGGCCAACGAGGTGGCGCACGGCAACCTGAACGTGGATGCCTCCACGGACCGCCAGGACGAGGTGGGCGACCTGATGCGCGCGCTGGGCGCCATGACGGCGCAACTGACCCAGTCGATTGCGACGGTACTGGAGTCGTCCGAGTCGATTCGCCTGGCCAGCGCCGAGATTGCCACCGGCAACCAGGACCTGGCCAACCGCACCGAGCAAACCGCAACCAATCTGCAGCGCGCTGCGTCGTCCACCGAGCAATTGACGGGGACGGTGCGGCAGTCCGCAGACTCCGCGCGCCTGGCCAACCAGCTGGCGGTTTCGGCCGCGGAGGTGGCGGTTCGGGGGGGTGCGGTGGTGGGCCAGGTGGTCTCCACCATGGACGAAATCAACACCAGTGCGCGAAAGATCTCCGACATCATTGGCGTGATCGACGGCATTGCCTTCCAGACCAATATTCTGGCGCTGAATGCGGCGGTGGAAGCCGCCCGTGCCGGTGAGCAGGGGCGTGGTTTTGCCGTGGTGGCCAGCGAGGTGCGCAGTTTGGCCGGCCGGTCTGCCGAGGCCGCCAAGGAAATCAAGAACCTGATCGGGGTGTCGGTGCAAAAAGTGGATTCCGGTTCGCGCCTGGTGGCCGATGCCGGCAAAACCATGGGCGAAATTGTCAGCGCGGTGCAGCGGGTGTCGGACATCATTGGTGAAATGTCGTCTTCCTCATCCGAGCAGAGCAACGACATTTCGCAGGTCAATACCGCCGTCATGGAGCTGGACCAAATGACCCAGCAGAATGCGGCGCTGGTGGAGCAGTCTGCCGCCGCCGCTGAAAGCCTGCGCGAACAGGCTCAGCGCCTGGCCCAGGTGGTGTCGGCATTCAAACTGGCGGGTGCTGCACAGGGTGGGCGCACGGGCCAGAATACGCTGAGGATCGGCTCGTGAAGCAACCGGTTTCTAGCCCGCCTGGCCGTGGAACCGGACCGTATTGCGCCCCGCGTCTTTGGCCTTGTACATGGCGGCATCGGCCCATTGCAGGACGTCAGCCTGACTGCCCTCGTGGTTGGTAAAGACCACCACACCGATACTGGCGGAGCAATGGTGTTCGACCAGGGTGTCGGGATGCCCTGCGTGCGTGACGGTGAGTTGGTACGGCGCGGCGATGCAGGTCCGGATTTTTTCGGCCACTGCGGCCGCCTGGGTGGTGGACTGCGCGCGGTCTGTTTCGAGTTCACCGAGCATGACGACAAACTCGTCACCGCCAAAACGGGCGACGGTGTCCATTTCGCGCACGCAGGTGCACAGGCGCCGGGCGACTTCGATGAGCAACAGGTCCCCCACGCTGTGTCCGTGGGCGTCATTGAGGGGTTTGAAGTTGTCCAGATCCAGGAACATGAGCGCTGCAAAGAGCCCGCTGCGCTTGCTGGCAGCCATGGTCTGGTTCAGACGGTCACCCAGCAGGCGGCGGTTGGGCAAGCCGGTGAGGGCGTCGTAGAACGCCAGTTGACGAACCTGTTCTTGGGCGCGCTTGGTGTCGCTCAGGTCAATGTCCACGCAAAACAATTCAAGCGGTTGGCCCGGGGGTTTGAGTAGTGCATGGCTGGAAAAGACGGGGACCCTGCCCCCGCCTTTGGTCTGCAACAGGAGTTCGCTGGCGGCAATCGGTTCACCCGTCTGTGCCATATGGCGCATGGCGGCTGCGACGCTATCGCGCATGTCCGGCGGGATGATCAGCGTCAGGAGATTGCCTCCCAGTGCTTCGGAACTGCTGTAGCCGTACAGTTTCTCGGCCGCGGCATTCCAGAAAGTGACGGTGCCATCCATGGCATAGCCTTGCACGGCCACCCCGGGAATCTGTTCCATCACGTTGCGAAATCGGGCTTCGCTGTCTTTCAGGGATTCTTCACGCAGGTTGAGCGTCTGGACCAGGTGGTTGAAGCTTGCGATGAGACGTCCCACTTCATCATCCTCGGCAACGGGTAGTGCCCGCGCCGCTTCCCCAGCAGTCGGCAGGTTGGCAAGCGCCCTGGCGGCGTTGAGCAGTGGTGACAGTTCATGGCGCAGTGCTGACCGGGTCAAGGCTGCTGCCAGCAGTGTCAGAACAACCGTGGCCAACAGCATGCGTCGCTGCATATCGTGGATAGGGTCAAAGGCATCGACCGTTGGCAGGATGGCTGCTACATACCATCCGGTAAGAGGTACCTTTTTGGCCGATGCAAGGACCTCGACGGAACGGGGGTTGGTGAAAACGTCGGAACCCTCGTAGCCCTGGATGAACCGGTCCAGCGTGGGACTTGCACCAACCGGCGGGAGCACTTCCATGACCCGGCTTCTGTCGCTGGCCGTGATGATCAGGCGCTGTTGGGGCGCCACGAGGAGGTAGCCCTCTGTCTGGCCCTGAAAACTCTGAATGATTCGGTCCAGAAAATTGGGTTTGTCGAGCTGGACCACACCGGCCAGGACGCCCTGTAGCGTGCCCTGGCGGTCGCGGATGGGTACGCCGATGCCGAACCCTGGTGCCTTCAGCGTGGGACCAATGATGGGTGCGCTGACCACTGGCCGGTTTTCTGCGAGAACGGTGGCGATGTAGTCCAGGCTGCGGTAGTTGACACCCGTGCGGGTAATGGACGGCGGAGCGTCTGCTATCGCCGTGCCGTTGGCGTCCAGCGCCACAACGCCGCCATTGAAGAGGGATTGCAGCACCGGCAGTGCTTCCAGCCGGGACTGCAGCGCCCGGGCGTCCTGCATGGCGTCACGGTCAAGGGTCGATGCAACCGCTCCCAAGGCCAGCACGCGGTTTTCCAGGTCGCTGTTCACAACCGCGGCCAGTGCGCTCGCGTGGGCGTACTGCTGCTCTCCGAGCACGCGCTGCATGTCGCTGCGCAGCATCTGGCTGGCATAGAAGGCGACGGCCCACATGCTGACCACGAATATGAGCAAGATAAACAACGTGACCCGGGTCTTGATGGAGCGCGGCCGTAAGTCCTTGAGTTGCAAGCCGTTCTCCTTGGTTCGTGTCAGAGCGGCTGCATGCGCCCCTGGAGCTCGGCCAGGTCTTCGTCACTGTCTGAAAACTCTTGTGCGATGGCATGGCACGCGTCCTGAATGGACAGGAAAGCCTCGACGATATCGGGGTCAAAGTGCTTGCCGCTGCCCTGGACAATGATGGCAACGGACCGTTCATGGGTAAACGCTTCCTTGTAGACCCGACGGCTGATCAGCGCGTCATACACGTCCGCCACGGCCATCAGGCGGGCCGACACCGGGATGGCTTCGCCGGCGAGGCCCTGTGGGTAGCCGCTTCCGTCCCATTTTTCCTGGTGTGAGAGGGCGATTTCGCCCGCGATATCCAAAAATGCAATCGGGCGGCCCACGCGGGCCTTGGCCCGTTCGATGGCGACAAATCCCAGCGTGGTGTGGGTCTTCATGATGTCAAACTCATCGATATCAAGCTTGCCGGGTTTCAACAGGATGCGGTCGGGTATGCCCACTTTGCCAATGTCATGCAGAGGAGCGGAGCGGAACAGCAGGTCAATGATCTGGTCGTTCAGATAAGCGGCAAAGCGGGGGTGGTGCTTCAGTGCGACTGCCAGCGCCCGTACATAGCGCTGTGTGCGCAGGATGTGGTGACCGGTTTCGTTGTCGCGCGTTTCCGCCAGCGATGTCATGGCCAAAATGGTGGCTTCTTCGGTCAGACGGGTCTCTTCCATGCGCCGGGCCACTTCGGCCTCCAGATAGGCGTTCTTGTCCTGGAGAAAGGTGGCGGCTGCCTTGAGGGTCAAATGCGTCTTGATGCGCGCCAGCACAATGGCCGGACTGATGGGCTTGGTGATGTAGTCCACGGCACCCAGCGTAAAACCCAGGTGCTCGTCGGCCGCTTGGGTTTTCGCCGAGAGAAAGATAACCGGGATGCCCTGTGTTTGCGGGTCCGCCTTGAGCTGGCGGCAGACCTCATAGCCGTCCATGTCGGGCATCATGATGTCCAGCAGAATCAGGTCAGGCGCCGGGACAGCGCGGGCGATCTTGAGTGCCCGCAGCCCATTGGGGGCCACCTTGACCCTGTAGCTATCTGAGAGCAGGTCATCCATCAGCGACAGGTTCTGCGGTGCGTCGTCCACCACCAGAACCAGTGGCTTGGGTGTGGATGGCGCGGTGCTGGGGTCCGGGTGGGTCATGGGCAATGGCGGGATGTCATGGCATCTTAGCGGGTGGTGCAAGCAGCGCAAGGGCCTGCTCGAAGTCGTATTCCCGCACGGCCTGGCGCAATGCCCGAAACTGCTCGGGCAGGCAGGCCATCAGCACGTCGGAGTGGTCCGCAATGAGGCGCTCGGCCTTGGCATCGTCATTGGCCAGCATGGCGGCAAGCTGGCCCAGAATGGCGTCGCGTTCCTCGGGGGAGGTCGGGTTCGCAGCGCTGTCATGGGCTGTGCTGTCTGAAGCCGATAGTGCGCTCAGGATGGCGCGGACTTGTGTGGCCAGTGCTTGCGAGAATGCCGTGAGAAGTTGCTCAATGGTGGCAGGTGGGGCGGCTTCTTCCAGGGCTCGCTCCAGAGCCTGCGCCTGCCCGGCCAGGGCGTTGGCACCGATTTGGCCTGCCAGTCCTTTGACGGTGTGCGCCATGCGGATGGCCTCTTGGGTATTGCCGCTTTCCCAGGCCTGGCGAATCTGCGGTCCGGCACGGTCTTGGGTCTCGCAGAAGCTGCGCAGGATGGAGACGTAACGCAGTGTCTTGCCCATCACGCGACGCAGTCCGACGCCCGTGTCGACGCCGTCAATGTGGGCCGGCAACGGCGTATCCCTGGGTGGCTCGTGGGCCGCTGCGTGTGTGGCAGCAGGTCGGGGCAGTACCTGACCCGGTTCTCGGGGCACAACCCATTGGACCAGCTTGTGAAACAAGGCGTCCGGCTCTATGGGTTTGGCGACAAAATCATCCATGCCGGCTTCATAGCAGCGCTGCCGATCGGCCTGCATCACGTTGGCCGTCATGGCGATGATCGGCAATGTGGCAAAGCGGGCTTGCCGGCGGATCAGCTGCGCGGCTTCCAGGCCGCTCATGACGGGCATTTGCATGTCCATCAGCACTGCGTCGTACTGGCCTGATTCGACCATGCTTACCGCCTTTTTTCCATTGTCCGCGACTTCGACGTGGAAACCGGCGTCCACGAGTATTTCGGTGGCGACCTGCTGGTTGACGGCGTTGTCTTCGGCCAGCAGGATGCGCGCGCCGCGCAGGGGTGCCAGGTTTTCCAGGCTGATGGTCGGCTTGACCGCGCGCGTAGTCCCGGCGTCATCCGGGTTGCCCAGTGCGCGCATCAGCGCGTCGAACAGCAGGGATGGCCCTATGGGCTTGATCAGCACGGTGTCTATGCCGGCTGCGTCTGCCTGTTGCAGGACCTCCTGGCGACCGTGTGCCGTGGCCAGTGCGACCTGCGGCAACGGACGGATGCCCAGTGCGCGAATCGCTGCGATGGTTTCGATGCCGTTCATGCCGGGCATCAGCCAATCCACCAGCACCATGGCATAGGGTTGGCCCTGGGCGGCGGCCCGGCGCACCGCCGCAAGGGCGGCCTGGCCGGACTCGGCCTTGTCGACTTTGAAAGTCATGTGCTCCAGCGTTTCTGCCAGGGCCTGCAGGGCCGCCTCGTTGTCGTCCACGATCAACAGACGCAGACCGTTCAGGCTCTTGCCGGGAACGAGTGTGCGGTGTGGGCTCTGGCTGATGGCCAGTCGCGCCGTGAACCAGAATGTGGAGCCTTTGTCCGGCGCGCTTTCGACGCCTACGTCACCGTGCATCAGAGCGGCCAGACTCTTGCAGATGGCCAGACCCAGGCCGGTTCCGCCATAGCGGCGGGTGGTTGATGCATCCCCTTGCTGGAAGCTTTGAAACAGGCGGCTGATCTGATCTTCGTTCAGACCAATGCCGGTGTCACGGATGGCAAAGTACAGCAAGACCTCGTGTTCGGTGCGTTCCTGTACCCGCACCATGATCCTGATCTCGCCGCGGTCGGTGAACTTGACCGCGTTGTTCCCGTAGTTGATCAGGATCTGGCCCAGCCGCAGCGGGTCCCCGCGCAGTACAAACGGCACATCCGGTGCCAGGTCGTAGATCAGTTCCAGGCCTTTTTCACTGGCCTTTTCGCCGATCAGGTTGGCCACGTTCTCCAGCACCGAGTCGATTTCGAATTCCGTGGTTTCCACCGATAGCTTGCCCGCTTCAATCTTGGAGAAGTCCAGGATGTCGTTGATGATGCCCAGCAGGTGCTCACCCGAGAGCTGGATTTTCTTCAGGTAGTCGCGCTGCCGGGCATTGAGTTCGGTCTTCTGCAGCAGGTGGCTCATGCCGTAAATGGCATTCATCGGGGTACGGATTTCGTGGCTCATATTGGCCAGGAAGTCCGCCTTGGCCTGCGACGCGGATTCGGCCAGCTTGCGGGCTTCTTCCAATGCCGATTCGGTAGCCTTGCGGCGGGTGATGTCCTGCATGGAGCCGCTCAGCGTTGTGCGGCCGTCGGCGTCCTGGCCCAGGCAACCGACCATGTGCAGCCACATGATGTAGCCGTCGCGCTGCCGGTAGGGCACAGAGACTTCAAACTGTTGCTGCTGACCGGTTACCACCTGCTCCACAGCCGCGCGCAGTTGCTCCAGGCAGGCCGGATGGGCTGCAGCCACCGCGCCGTACAGGTGTTCAAGGATGGAATACCGGCCGTCAGCCCGGATATCCAGTCCCAGCAACCGGGCCAAGCGCGCCGAGCCAGGGGCCTGGTCTTCTCCCGGGTATATCTTCCAGTACGCCGATTCGGTCATGTCCAGCACCTGTTCGGCGGAGGCCTGGGCAACGCGCAGGTCATCGGTGCGCCGTGCGACCCGGTCCTCCAGGTCACGGTTGAGGCGCAGGATTTCCGCTTCCGCGGCTTCGCGCTTGTGGATGTCGTCGCGCAGATCGGAGATGGCCCTGCGCAGGTTGTCCTGCATGCGGCTGACTCCGCTGGCCAGCATGTGAACCTCGTCCTGACCCAGGCGCCCCAACTGCATGCGTTGCAGGTTCAGGGCTTGGTCAAGGTTGTCGGTGTCGCGCGAGTCGACGAACTGTGCAATCTGCCGCAGGTGGCCCATCACGCGTTTGTCCAGCAGTACCAGGACAAAGCCGGCCACCAGGGTGATCAGCAGGAAGTTGGAAAACAGAATGGTGCGGTATTTCTCGGCCAGGCCCTTTTCGATGCCGTTGCGGTCGATCTGGACCTGCAAGACGCCGATCTGGTTGCTGCCGTCCTTTGATCCTTGGGGACCTTCGCTGGTTCGCAGTAGCTTGAAGTCCCGTATGACCGCCCCCTGCACCGGCGTGCCCAGTGTGAGCAAGGTCTTTTCGGTGTCTGTTACCGCAAGGTAGGCAATGCCGGGCTGCTTGACGACGCCCTCAGCTGTGAGCCGGACGACCTCGAGGTTGAAGGTCCAGACCGATTCGGCGAGCGCGGGGACGGTCCCGACTGCAATCTGGTGGAACTGCTCTTCGATGGCGGCCAGGGCCGCTCTCTGTTCGCGCAGGGCCTGGATGCCGGTAATGGCAGACGTGGCGATGACGGCGAACAGGATGGTTGCGACCGCCAACTGGCGGCTGAGATTGCTCGTTTTGGTCATGGGGTGAGCGCATGGTATGCGGCCAGCCGAGGTGTATGGCTGGGCGATGCTGTGAGCATTGTTCATGCTAGATCAGTTGGTGATCCCCGCTGTCTCGGGAAAACCCTTGGCAACGTCTTGGCTGGCGGTCACACCATTCCATAGATACCCAAATGGGGTTTGTTCTGGACGAGGGTGTCCCATATTTGCCGTTAGCCCTCGTGGGATATGCGGATGTTGCTATAAAAACGATAGCTTAAGTTTGCTGCCCGGCTTCCACGACAATCCCATGCATGACTGACTCCTTGCGCCTGTGGCTCCGACTTGTACCTGCCTATGCTGCGGGCTACTTCCTCTCGTATGGGCTGCGCAGCGTCAATGCGGTGATCGCACCGGAGTTGATGCAGGAACTCCACATCTCCGCCGCTGGGCTGGGTTTGCTGACCTCGGCGTACTTCTTGGCGTTTGGCCTGTTTCAGCTGCCGTTGGGGCTGCTACTGGATCGGTTCGGTCCGCGCCGGGTGGAAGCCGCGTTGCTGCTGGTTGCGGCGTCGGGTTGTGGCCTGTTTGCGGTCGGGACTTCCCTGGAGATGCTGGCGCTCGGACGTGCGCTGATCGGCCTGGGGGTGTCGGCGTGCCTGATGGCCGGGTTCAAGGCCTTTAGCCAGTGGTTCCCGGCGGAACGGCAGGCTTCGCTTACGGCCACGATCATGGTGGCGGGTGGCTTGGGTGCGTTGACTGCCAGTGTGCCCGTGGAGGCGGCGTTACCGCTGCTGGGTTGGCGCGGCGTGTTCATGGTGGTGGCTGTGCTGCTGGTGCTGGCGGCTGGCTTCCTGACGACTGTGCCGGATCAGGCCCTGGGCGGCCAACGGGAGTCGTTCACGCAGCAATTGCGAACACTCGCCGGCATCTATGGCAATCGCAATTTTTGGCGTTTTGCGCCACAGGGCGCGCTGACGGTGGGTGGCTACATGGCGATTCAGGGCTTGTGGGCCGTGCCGTGGTTGATCGAGGTGAACGGCGCGTCGCGGGCTGACGCTGCCGGGGTGTTGTTCCTGCTGTCGCTGGCGATGCTCGCCGGATTCTTGTTTGTCGCCACGTGCTCGGGTTGGTTGGCTCGCCATGGCGTCTCGCCCATGGCGCTATTGACTGTCGGAATGGGGCTGGCGCTGGCGGCCGAATTGGCCATTCTTGTGGGAGTGGCGCCGGCGGTCTGGCTGTGGCCGTTGCTGGGGTTGTCGTTCAGTCTGGGAAATATTGCGTATTCCCAGCTGGCGGCATCGTTTCCGGTGGCGCTGTCGGGCAGGGTGAACACGGCACTCAATTTGATGGTGTTCGTGGGTGCCTTTGTCCTGCAGTGGGGTATCGGGGCGGCGGTGGACGCCTTTACCGGCAGCGGAATGCTGCGCGCCGATGCTTTCCGGGCGACTTTTTCCGCTTTGCTAGTGGCGCAGGTGCTGGCATTTGTGTGGTTTCTGGTGCCGACGAAGCGCTGACTTTGTGCGCAAAGTTTGCGCCAATCGGTATTGACATGGGTCATTTGGTGAAAAAATTACAGGCTTCACAGCACTTACTTTTCCACCACCATGAAGCAAGTTGTCAGCATCAGCCTGGGTTCGAGTAGCCAGGATTTCGACTTCACCACCGTTTTTCTGGGCGAAAAACTGCATGTGCGGCGCATCGGCACCAATGGCAGCACGGCCACCGCCGTCAAGCTGATAAAGCAGTGGGACAAAAAGGCCGCCGCGATCGGTCTGGGGGTGCTCAAGGACAGTTACAAGGTCGGCTCACGCCGCTTCATCGAGAAGGACAGTGCGCGCCTGAAGGCGGTCGCCACCAATGTGCCGTTGACCATGGGCGGGCGTTTGGGTGACATCTTCCAGGAATGGGCGGTGCGCCATGCCCAGACCCACCTTGGCAGCTTTTTCAACAATGCGCGGGTGCTGTTCTTCTCAGGCATGGCGGATTACAAACTGGCGCTGTCCATGGCCGAGTACACGACCAACCTGCAGTTTGCCGACCCGTTGTTGCAACTGGGCGTGCCCAAGTTGCTGGGTTCGCTGGATGCATTGAATCTGTACGCCAATGGCGCGCACTATGTGAAGGACTGGACGCTGCCGGCGGCCATGGCTTCGGGTCCGGTCAAAGAGTGGACGCGGTTTGTACTGCGCAAGGCCATGCAGAAGGCCAGCGTTATCGTGGCGCCGGTGCACGAACTCGACGACTTTGACTTGGAAGATCTGGCCGGCAAGACGGTGATCACCGCGACGGTGAATGACGAGCGCATCGCGCAGTTTGGTGCCAAGGGCGTGGCCACCATCATTGACGGCTCACCCGTGATGCACGGCCATGTGCTGGGTGCGAATTTGCTCGACGCGATGATCATTGCCGCCACCGGCAAGACTCCGCATGACATTCTGGAGGACGATTACCTGGAGATCATCACCGGCCTGGGCTCGGAGCCGCGCATCATCCACCCCAACGGCTACCGGCGCGTGAACCGCTTCGCGTTTGTCATCCATCCGCTGTCGCAGGAATATTTCAAGAAGGTCAAGCCCATCGAGATGCTGTCACAGGTTTCGCCACCGGTGTTGATGAACTCGCTGGAAAAGATCATGGCCTATGCGCCGCCTTTTGTGTATTCCCGCGTGACCGGCATCCAGTCGCCCACCGGAGTGGAAGCCGAAGGCTGGCTGATCTCGGTCGGTGGCACGCCCAGGGAGATCATGCGGCACAGCCCCGAGTTCACCTACCGGCGCCTGCTGGATGCAGCAGCCATGGCCAAGCGTCTGGGTGCGCAGATCATGGGCCTGGGCGCCTTCACCAAGGTGGTGGGCGATGCCGGGCTGACGGTGGCCAAGCGGGCGCCCTTGCCGATCACGACGGGCAACAGCTACAGCGCATCCGGCGCGCTGTGGGCGGCGCATGACGCCATCCTGCGCATGCGCCTGCTGCCGGTACCCAGGGGCAAGGGTAAGGTCAAGTTCAAGGCCATGGTGGTGGGTGCCACCGGTGCCATTGGTTCGGTGTGCGCGCGGATGATGGCCCGGGTGGCCGAAGAGGTTTACATGGTGTCGCCCGAGACGGCCAAGCTGCTGGCGCTCAAGGAGTCCATCCTGCTGGAGTCTCCCGACGCCAAGATTTTCTTGTCCGCCCATGCCGACCGGGACATTGCCGAGATGGACATGATCGTCACGGCCACCTCGGGTGCAGGCAAGAAGGTGCTCGACATCATGCGGGTCAAGCCGGGGTGTGTGATCACGGACGTCGCGCGACCGCTGGACTTGCCGGCCTCCGAGGTTGCCAAACGCCCGGACGTGCTGGTCATCGAGTCCGGCGAGATCCAATTGCCGGGCGATGTGCAGATGAAGAACATCGGCCTGCCCAAGGGGGTTGCCTATGCCTGCCTGGCCGAGACCATCGTGCTGGCGCTGGAAGGGCGGTTCGAGAATTTCACCGTGGGGCGTGCGATCGAGTGGGAAAAGGTGCGCGAGATTTACCAGATGGGTCTGAAGCACGGCATGAAGCTGGCCGCCATCTCGGGTGTCAACGGACCGTTCAGCGATGACGACATCGCACGCGTGCGCGAGTTGGCCCTGGCGGCGCGAGCCAAGCTGGCGCTGGGGAGTGCCAAACCGGTGGTCAAAGCGCGCGCGGCCAAGAAGGTTCCAGCGCGTAAAAAGGCAGTAGCGAAGGCGCTGTGAACGAAGGCACTGTGTCGCCACGCTGCCGGGCAGCGTACGCGGTTCTGGCGTCCGTGGTATATTCGGGGGTCGCATTTGGCGATTGGCCGCGTTCCAGCCCTGGCAGGTTGGCGCTAACACCCCCGGCAGAGGGGTTGCCAGTCCAGCCCCTCCATTGCGCTTGCACCAGCTTTTCTCACGGTCTGGTGGATTTTTCCCTCTGTTGATTTCGCCCCTGCTATGGCGAGCACTCCAAGCGGAGATTCCTTGTGAATCGTCTGCAGTGAGAACAGGACGGGACCCTCGGCATGAGGGCATGCCAAATTTGCTTTCGGGTGCCAAGAGCCTTTTTCGCTCCACGCCCTTTGATTTTTAATGATTTTTACTACAACAATAAAAGAAACGCCCATCACAATGGGCAAATATCGTATTGCAGCTTGCCCTCGTCAATTACCATGTGGGCAGTTCGCCGCGCAGGTATCGATTGCCAGCGGTCGCGGCAGTGCTTCTACGGACCGTGTGATGCGGTTTCGCGATGAGTTTCCCTCGCACGACGCGGCATCGCGTTATGCCATCGCACAGGGTATTGACTGGGTGCGTGAAGCGACGCGCCCACACTGAATTTAGTTTTACAGGAGTTACACCATGGCCAAAGAAGACTTGATCGAGATGATGGGCGTCGTTAACGAAGTTTTACCCGATACGCGTTTTCGGGTGACGCTGGATAACGGCCACCAATTGATTGCCTATTCCGCAGGCAAGATGCGCAAGAACCACATCCGCATTCTGGCGGGTGACAAGGTGTCGCTGGAGTTGTCTCCCTATGACCTGAGCAAGGGTCGTATCAACTTCCGCCACATTGAGGGCCGCGGCCCGATGACACCACGGCGTTAAGAGTTGCACTGTGGTCAGTGCACACATAGAGAAAGGCTGCAATTGCAGCCTTTTTTATTGGGAATCTGACAGCGTTTCACCCATGGGGGTGATCCTGGTGCCCAGTTTGCGCACGAACAGTCCGGCGTAGTCGCACGACACGTCGATTTTGGATTCGGTGCGCCGAGTCGTTGCATAGTGGGCCGACTCAAGCGCCAGGGTGGCACTGCGTGCGACGACGATGCCGACTTTTTGGCCGGCGGCAAAGATCTCGAAAACGCCGTTAGATGTCAATATTTCCAGCCCGCAGCGCGTTGGTTTCAATGAATTCGCGGCGCGGCTCCACTTCATCGCCCATCAGCATGGTGAATACGCGGTCGGCTTCTATCGCATCATCGATCTGAACGCGCAGCAAGCGACGCACGGTGGGGTCCATCGTGGTTTCCCACAACTGCGACGGGTTCATTTCCCCCAGCCCCTTGTAGCGCTGGCGGCTGGTGCCGTTTTCGGCCTGCTGAATCAGCCAGGCCATGGCTTCGCGGAAGTCGGAGACTTTTTCTTCCTTCTGGCGCTCGCCTTCGCCGCGCATCACGCGGGCGCCGTCCGACAACAGACCCTTGAAGGTATTGGCGGCTTCGGCCAACGCCGCGTAGTCGGCACCATGCACAAAGTCCTGCGTGAGCACGCTGCTCTTGACGTTGCCGTGGTGTCGGCGGCTGATGCGCAGAATCGGCTTGTCGTTGCGTTCGTCGAACTCACCGGCCACTTCGGCATCCGGCAGGCGGGCTTGCAGGGCAGCGGCGGACACTTCGGCGTCGGCAACGGTATCGAGGTTCAGTGCCACGCCGTCGGCGACCGAGCGCAGGGCTTCGGCATCCATGAAATTTTTCAGGCGGGCAATCACCGCCTGGGCCACTTGGTGCTTGCGCGCCAGTGTGGCCAGTGTGTCGCCAGAAATCGTGGTGCCATTGGGGCCGCCGGTAAACACCGAGGCGTTGACCAGTGCGATGCGCAGCAGGAAATTGTCCAGGTCGCCAGCGCCTTGCAGGTACAGCTCTTCCTTGCCGGCCTTGACCTTGTACAGCGGCGGCTGTGCGATGTAGATGTGGCCACGCTCGACCAGCTCGGGCATCTGGCGGTAGAAGAAGGTTAGTAGCAGGGTGCGGATGTGGGCGCCGTCCACGTCGGCATCGGTCATGATGATGATGCGGTGGTAACGCAGCTTGGCGACATTAAAGTCGTCGTTGCCCGTAGTGCCCCCGGCCTTGCCGATGCCGGTGCCCAAGGCGGTGATCAGCGTCAGGATTTCATTGCTGGTCAGCAGCTTTTCATACCGTGCCTTTTCGACGTTCAGAATCTTGCCGCGTAGCGGCAAAATCGCCTGGAACTTGCGGTCACGACCCTGCTTGGCGGAACCGCCGGCGGAGTCACCCTCGACGATGTAGATTTCGCACATCGCCGGGTCTTTTTCCTGGCAGTCGGCCAGCTTGCCGGGCAAGCCCATGCCGTCGAGCACGCCCTTGCGGCGCGTCATGTCACGGGCCTTGCGGGCGGCTTCGCGGGCGCGGGCCGCTTCGATGATCTTGCCGACGATGATCTTGGCATCCGCGGGACGCTCTTGCAGGTAGTCGGCCAGCAGTTTGCTGACGATGTCTTCCACCGGGCCGCGCACTTCACTGGAGACCAGCTTGTCCTTGGTCTGGCTGGAGAATTTGGGCTCCGGCACTTTCACGCTCAGCACGCAGGTCAGGCCTTCGCGCATGTCGTCACCGGTGACTTCAACCTTGGCCTTTTTTGCCAGTTCGGATTCGTCGATGTATTTGTTGATGACGCGGGTCATCGCGGCACGCAGGCCGGTCAGGTGGGTGCCGCCGTCGCGCTGGGGAATGTTGTTGGTGAAACACAGCACCTGTTCGTTGTAGCCGCTGTTCCACTGCATGGCCACTTCGACACCGATGTTGGTGGCCTGGTCGCTCTGGCGGTCACCCATGGCGTGGAAGATGTTGGGGTTCAACACCGTCTTGCCCTTGTTGATGAAATTCACAAAACCCTTGACGCCACCGGCGCCCGAGAAGTCGTCTTCCTTGCCGCTGCGCTCGTCCTTGAGGCGGATCTTGACGCCGTTGTTCAGGAAGCTGAGTTCGCGCAGGCGTTTGCTGAGGATTTCGTAGTGGAAGTCGGAGTTGGTCTGGAAGATTTCCAGGTCGGGCAGGAAGTGCACTTCGGTGCCGCGCTTCTCGGTCTCACCAATCACCTTCATCGGTGAGACTTCAACACCGTTCACGGTCTCAATGATTCGGTTCTGTACGAAGCCTTTGCTGAACTCCATGACATGCACCTTGCCGTCGCGGCGGATCGTCAGGCGCAGCATCTTGGACAGCGCATTCACGCAGCTGACGCCAACGCCGTGCAGACCACCGGAGACCTTGTAGCTATTCTGGTTGAATTTGCCGCCGGCGTGCAGCTCGGTCAGTGCAATTTCTGCTGCTGAGCGCTTGGGCTCGTGCTTGTCGTCCATCTTCACGCCGGTGGGAATGCCGCGGCCGTTGTCGACGACACTGATGGAATTGTCGGAGTGGATGGTGACCAGGATGTCGTCGCAATGGCCGGCCAGCGATTCGTCGATGGAGTTGTCCACCACTTCAAATACCAGGTGGTGCAGACCGGTACCGTCGGACGTGTCGCCGATATACATGCCGGGGCGCTTGCGCACGGCTTCCAGGCCTTCGAGGATCTGGATGGAGCCCTCGCCGTAGGCTTCGGTCGCACCGGCCTGGTTGGTGTCAATGGTGGGCTGGAAGTTGGAGCTGTCCGTGCCGCCCTCACCCGTGTGCACATGCGCATCGTTGTTTTCGGGGGTGCCGTCGGGCTTGTTTTCTTCGGTCATGGCTCACTTCTCTTCACAAAATCACAAACTCTTGAATGACCAAACCCCCGGGAGGCCGGGGGTTTGCGTCGTAGGGCGCTATCGTTTAGGTAGCATCAAATTCTCATCGGCATCACTACGTACTTGAACGTGGCATTGTCCGGAATGGTGAACAGTGCCGAGCTATTGCCGTCGGACAGCTCCAGTTTCACCATGTCCTGGCTCATATTGGCCAGCGCGTCGATTAGGTAGGTCACGTTAAAGCCGATCTCGATGCTGTCGCCACCGTAGTCGATGTCGAGCTCGTCAACTGCTTCCTCCTGCTCAGCATTGTTGGACGCAACGCGCAGGCTACCAGGGTCGATGTTCAGGCGCACGCCCTTGAACTTGTCGCTGGTCAGGATGGCGGTGCGCTGCAGCGTGGCCAGTAGCGCGGTGCGGCCCAGCGTGATGCTGTTCTTGTGGTTCTTGGGGATGACGCGGTTGTAGTCGGGGAACTTGCCCTCGACCAGCTTGGTCACGAACTCCATGCCGTCGAACACGAACTTGGCCTGGTTGTTGGCAAACTGCATCTCGATGGCGCCTTCGGCGTCTGACAACAGGCGCTGCAACTCGACGACAGTCTTGCGGGGCAGGATTACTTCCTGTTTCGGCACTTCGACGTCCAGCGTGGCGGACGCAAAGGCCAGGCGGTGGCCGTCGGTGGCGACCAGGCTGAGCTGTTTGCCCTCGGCGACAAACAGGATGCCGTTGAGGTAGTAACGGATATCGTGTACCGCCATGGCAAACGACACCTGGCTCAGCAGGCTCTTCAGTGTTTTTTGCGGCACGCTGAACACCGGGCCAAAGTTGGCCGATTCCTGCACCAGCGGGAAATCTTCGGCGGCCATGGTCTGCAGTGTGAACTTGCTTTTTCCACCCTTCAGGATGATCTTGCTTTGGCTGGATTCGAGCGACACGGTCTGGTCCGAGGGCATAGTGCGCAAAATGTCAATCAGCTTGCGCGCACCAATGGTGGTGGTGAAGTTGCCGGTGTCGCCACCCAGTTCGGCCGTGGTGCGGATCTGGATTTCCAGATCGCTGGTGGTGACCTGCAGCGAGGTGCCGGTTTTGCGAATCAGCACGTTGGCAAGAATGGGCAAGGTGTGGCGACGCTCCACAATACCGGCCACGGACTGCAGTACCGAGAGGACTTTGTCCTGCGTTGCCTTCAATACGATCATGTCAACCTCTTTTTAAATGTCAGTTTTGGCACCTGTCTTCAGATAGTGCCCATTTTTTCTAAAATCCCGCCATTTTCCCAGTTTTAGCAGCCACTTTTGGCGCTGGCGCTTTTTATTCCTGATTAGCCTTTGAGCGTTTGCTCCAGCACGTGTAACTGCTGGTTCAGTTCTGTCATTTGCTGGCGCTCGCCGCCAATTTTGCGCACGGCATGCAGCACCGTGGTGTGGTCACGTCCGCCAAACAATTCTCCAATTTCCGGAAGACTCTTTTGTGTCAGCTCCTTGGCCAGGTACATGGCAATCTGGCGCGGGCGGGCGATGCTGGCCGGGCGCTTTTTGGAGTACATGTCGGCGACCTTAATCTTGTAGTAGTCGGCCACCGTCTTCTGGATGTTTTCCACCGAGATCTGCCGGTTTTGGATCGACAGCAGGTCGCGCAGGGCTTCCCGGGCCAGCTGGATGGAGATTTCCTTCTGGTTGAACCGCGAATAGGCCAGGATTTTGCGCAGGGCGCCTTCGAGCTCGCGCACGTTGGAGCGCACGTTCTTGGCAACAAAGAAGGCCACCTCTTCGGGCATTTCCGAACCCTCGACCCGGGCTTTGTTGATTAGAATCGCGACCCGCATTTCGAGTTCAGGCGGCTCGATGGCCACCGTCAGACCGGAGTCGAAGCGTGAAACCAGGCGCTCGTGGATGTCGGTCAGGCCCTTGGGATAGGTGTCGCTGGTCATCACAATATGTGACTTTTTGGCCAGCAAGGCCTCAAAGGCGTTGAAAAACTCCTCCTGGGTGCGGTCCTTATTGGCAAAGAACTGCACATCGTCTATCAGCAATAAATCCAGGGAGTGATAACGCTCCTTGAATTCATCAAAAGTCTTGCGTTGGTAGGCCTTAACCACATCCGAGACAAACTGCTCCGCATGGATGTAGAGAACTTTGGATCCGGGCTTGTCGGCCAACAGCCGGTTGCCCACCGCATGCATCAGGTGGGTCTTGCCCAAACCGACACCGCCATAGATGAACAAAGGGTTGTACAGATGCCCTGGAATGGTGGCCACATGCATGGCGGCGGCACGGGCCATGCGGTTTGCCGTACCTTCCACCAGACTGTCAAAAGTCAGCATGCTGTTGATGCGATTCTTGGGCAGACCGGACGGTGTGGCTTCACCGGCCGCAACGCTCTCC
>Ga0208514_100265_pt1 | contig 34628 bp, 33 predicted proteins | sample LakWasMet70_HOW9_2_FD_183900 | JGI IMG/M metagenome (GOLD analysis project Ga0208514, IMG submission 183900) | Freshwater sediment methanotrophic microbial communities from Lake Washington under simulated oxygen tension - Sediment Metagenome... | ecosystem: Environmental > Aquatic > Freshwater >...
CTCGCTGACCAGCGTGCCGGCATCCACCTGGCCACCACAGACCACCTCGGCAATCAGCTTGCCAATGTGGAAATCGTGCGCACTGATGAAACCACCATCCCGCATGTTGACCAGCTGCGCCGTGATCGTGGCGATGCCACTGCGACCGGCCACCGGGAACAGGCGCTTGTGCGGCGCGCGGTAGCCGCTGGCAAACATCGCCTTGGCCTCGTTGATGGCGACAAACAGCAGCTCGTCTTTGTGCGGCACGATGACGTCGCTGTCCAGCAGGTAGCCCAGCTTGCGGCTCTCCAGTGCGCTGGTTCCCACCTTGGCCATGGCGGCGCCGGTGAAGCCTTCGGTCAGGAAGGGCAGCACGTCCTTGGAAGTGGACTGCGCCATGTTCTCCGCCGCACGGCGGGCGATGTAGGTCAGGCCACCGGCACCAGGCACCAGGCCCACGCCGACTTCGACCAAACCGATGTAGCTCTCCATGGCCGCGACGCGTTTGCCGGAGTACACGGCCATTTCGCAACCGCCACCCAAGGCCAGGCCGCGGATCGCGGAGACGGTGGGCACATTGGCGTAGCGCAGTTTCAGCATCACGCGCTGCAGCTCGGCTGCCGCGCCGTCGATGGCCTTGGCGCCGCCCATCATGAAGGCGGGCAGCATGGACTGCAGGTCGGCACCGGCGGAGAACATCTCGTCGGGCGACCAGATGACCAGTCCCTTGTAATCCTTCTCGGCCATGTCAATGGCCATGTCCAGGCCTTCCATGACACCGGCGCCAATGGCGTGCATCTTGGTCTTGATGCTGGCAATGATCACTTCATCGTCCAGCGTCCACAGGCGGATGGCTTCGTCCTCGTGCAGCGTCTTGCCGGCCGTCGCGGCGGAGGGCGCGTTGGCGCCCAACACGCTCTCGGGGAAGTGCTGACGGGCATAGACCGGCAGGCTGCGTGGGGCGACAAACTTGCCGGTGGTGGGGTTCCACGAACCGGCGGGTGTGTGCACGCCACCGGCATCGGCCACGGGGCCCTTGAACACCCAGGCGGGCAGCGGTGCCTTGCACAGCGCCTTGCCGGCTTCGATGTCTTCCTGGACCATCTTGGCCACTTCCAGCCAGCCGGCTTCCTGCCACAGCTCGAACGGGCCCTGTTTCATGCCAAAACCCCAGCGCATGCAGAAATCGACGTCGCGGGCGTTGTCGGCAATGCTGGCCAGATGCACGGCGGCATAGTGGAAGGCATTGCGCAGAATGGCCCACAGGAACTGCCCCTGCTTGCCCTCCGAGTTGCGCAGCAGCTTCAGGCGTTCGGCCGCAGGCTTCTTGAGCATGCGGGCATAGACCTCGTCGGCCTTTTCGCCAGCGGGCACGTACTCTTTGCTGTCCAGGTCAAAACGCAGCACATCGCGGCCGACCTTCTTGAAGAAACCGGCCTTGGTCTTCTGACCCAGGTTGCCCATGTCCAGCAGGGCCTTGAGCACGGCGGGCGTCTCGAAGCTGGCATAAAACGGATCGGTTTCCAGGCTCAGCGTGTCCTGCAGCGTCTTGATGACGTGGGCCATGGTGTCCAGGCCCACGACGTCGGCGGTGCGGAAGGTGCCGCTGGATGCGCGACCCAGTTTCTTGCCGGTCAGGTCGTCGGCCACGTCATAGGTCAGGCCAAAGTTTTCCACTTCCTTCATCGTCGTCAACATGCCGGCAATGCCGACGCGGTTGGCGATGAAGTTGGGGGAGTCCTTGGCATGCACCACGCCCTTGCCCAGGTTGCTGGTGACAAAAGCTTCCAGGTCGTCCAGCACCTGCGCTTGCGTGGTGGGGGTGTTGATCAGCTCCACCAGCGCCATGTAGCGCGGCGGGTTGAAGAAGTGGATGCCGCAGAAGCGCGGCTTGATTTCCTCGGGCAGTGCTTCGCTGAGCTTGGTGATCGACAGGCCGGACGTGTTGGACGCCACGATGGCATGCGGTGCCACGAACGGCGCGATCCTTTTGTACAGATCAAGCTTCCAGTCCATGCGCTCGGCAATCGCCTCGATGATCAGGTCGCACTCGCCCAGCAGCGCCATGTGCTCTTCGTAGTTGGCCTGCTGGATCAGCACGGCGTCCTCATTCACGCCCAGCGGCGCGGGCTTGAGTTTCTTCAGGCCGTCTATGGCCTTGGTGACGATGCCATTCTTGGGGCCTTCCTTGGCGGGCAGGTCAAACAGCACCACCGGCACCTTGACATTGACCAGATGGGCGGCGATTTGCGCGCCCATCACGCCAGCGCCGAGCACGGCGACTTTTTTGACTTGGAAACGGGACATAAAAGTTCCTCTCTTTTAATCAGTTGAGGACAGAGCTTGTGGCCTTGCCACTGCGGTCTGTCCCGCAAGGTTATTAGTTGACGCGAATCCAGGTTTGGGTTCGGTAGAAGAACGCGATGTAGCCGCGCAACTGCAGTTTTTGCCCGCCTTCAATGGGGGTCACCGTAGCGCGGTAGATCTTGCCGTTCTTGGGGTCCAGCACGTTGCCACCTTCCCAGACATCCTTGCCATCGGCCTTCTTCAGACCGCGCAGGATTTCCATGCCCAGGATGGGCTGGTCCTTGCGCTCGTCGGTGCATTCAATGCACTTCTCGCCAGGCTTGGACTCCGGGTCCAGGATGCGCTCGACCTTGCCGGAGATGACTCCGTTGGTCTCGACGATGCGGATTTCGGACTTGACCGTGCCATCCTTGTCGTCGATGGTTTTCCACAGGCCCACGGGTGATACTTGCGCCATGGCGGACGCGCAAAAAAAGCAGGCCGCCAGGGTAGTCAGATAACGTAGCATGGTTTGTCTCTCTTTATTGATGTGTGCTTTTTTTTGAACCATGCTTACCGTTAGGCGAGCGCAGCGTCGGTGTCCATCAAAACCTTGCTGCCAGTGCGCGCGGTGCGCATCAGCGTCGCGGTCTCGGGGAACAGCTTGGCGAAGTAGAAGCGTGCCGTCTGCAACTTGGCCACGTAGAAGGGGTCGGTGTTGCCCGCGCCGATTTCGCGCAGTGCCACTTGCGCCATGCGCGCCCAGAAGTAGCCAAACACCAGGTGGCCAGCCACACGCAGGTAGTCCACTGCGGCAGCGCCCACTTCGTCAGGGTTCTGGAAGCCCTTGAAGCCGATCTCGGTGGTGAACTTGGTCATCTGGTCACCCAGGATGGCAATCGGTGTGATGAACTCGGCCATCTTTTCGTTGACGCCTTCTTCTTCCACCAGCTTGCCCACCAGCTTGCCAAACTTGCGCAGCGTGGCGCCGTTGTTGCCCAGAATTTTGCGGCCCAGCAGGTCCAGCGACTGGATGGTGTTGGTGCCCTCATAGATCATGTTGATGCGGTTGTCGCGCACAAACTGCTCCATGCCCCATTCCTTGATGAAGCCGTGGCCGCCAAACACCTGCATGCAGGCATTGGTGGCAATGTGGCCGTTGTCGGTCAGGAATGCCTTGACGATGGGGGTCAGCATGGCCAGCAGTTCGCCGGAGTCCTTGCGTACCTTTTCGTCCGGGTGGCCGTGCTCCTTTTCAATCAGCATGGCGCAGTAACCCTGCAGCATGCGGCCCCCTTCGGCGTAGGCCTTGGCGGTGAGCAGCATCTTGCGCACGTCGGGGTGCACGATGATGGGGTCGGCCGGCTTGTCCTTGGCTTTCGGGCCGCTGAGTGAGCGCATCTGGATGCGGTCCTTGGCATAGGCCAGCGCATTCTGGAAGGCGACTTCGGTCAGGCCCAGCGACTGGTTGCCCACACCCAGGCGGGCGGAGTTCATCATCACGAACATGCCCTGCATGCCCTTGTTGGGCTGGCCGACCATGGTGCCCACGGCGTCTTCCAGCACGATCTGGGCGGTGGCATTGGCCTTGATGCCCATCTTGTGCTCCAGGCCGCCGCAGTAGATGCCGTTGCGCGAACCCAGTGTGCCGTCCGCGTTCACGTTGAACTTGGGCACGATGAACAGGCTGACGCCCTTGATGCCGGGGGGCGCATCGGGCAGGCGGGCCAGCACCAGGTGGATGATGTTGTCGGCCATGTCGTTTTCACCGGCGCTGATGAAGATCTTGTTGCCGGTGAGCTTGTAGGTGCCATCCGCCTGTGGCTCGGCCTTGGTGCGCATCAGGCCCAGGTCGGTGCCGCAGTGAGGCTCGGTCAGGCACATGGTGCCGGTCCACTCGCCGCTGGTCATCTTGTGCAGGTAGGTCTGCTTTTGCGCGTCGGTGCCATGCGTGTGCAAGGCATGGTAGGCGCCGTGGGTCAGACCGGGGTACATGGTCCAGGCCTGGTTGGCGCTGTTCATCATTTCGTAGAACATGCTGTTGACGACGAAGGGCAGGCCCTGGCCACCGTACTCGGGGTCGCAGCCCAGCGCCGCCCAGCCGCCGTCGATGTACTGGCGGTAGGCTTCCTTGAATCCCTTGGGTGTGGTGACCTCGTGCGTGGTCTGGTTCAGCGTGCAGCCCTCGGCGTCGCCGGAAACATTCAATGGGAACAGCACTTCGGTGGCGAACTTGCCGCCCTCTTCAAGCACCGCATTGATGGTGTCGGCGTCGATCTCGGCGTGCTTGGGAATCTGCTTGAAATCGTCCACGACTTTGAGCACTTCGTGCATCACAAACTGCATGTCGCGCAGGGGCGGGTTGTAGGTAGGCATGGTGAGTAACTCCTTGTTGAACGGTGATTCAGAAAAATTGTCAGGAAGCGTCGGGCACGCCATAGCGGGCCAGGATGTTGTCGAAGCCTTTTTTGGCCCGCTCCATGGAGCCGGGCTTGTTCAGAAAACGGGCCTCGTAGTGCAGGGCCAGGATCAGGCCATGGATCTCGAAGGCCATTTGCTCTTCGTCGACATCGGCGCGCAGGTGGCCGCAGGCCTTGGCCAGCACGATGGATCGGTTCATGGCGGCCAGCCAGGTTTGCACTGACGTGGCCAATGCATCGCGCACCGGACCGGGACGGTCGTCAAACTCGACGGCGCCGCTGATAAAGATGCAGCCGGCCTGGATTTCCTCGGCCACCAGTTTCATCCAGTTGGCAAACAGGGCCTTGACCCGGGGCAGGCCGCGCGGCTGCTCCATGGCGACGTAAAAGACATCGCGCTCGAACAGCGCAAAGTACTGGTGGATGACGGAAATCTGTAATTCTTCGCGGGAGCCGAAGTGGGCAAACACGCCCGACTTGCTCATGTGCGTGGCCTCGGCCAGGGCGCCGATGCTCAGGCCCTCCAGGCCGATTTGCGTCGCCAGGCCCAGCGCCGCGTCGATGATGGCCATCTTGGTCTGCTGGCCCTTTTGCAGGGCGCGCCCGGACGGGGCTTTGCCCGCAGCCTTGGCAGCCGTGGCTTTTGGCCGGGTCTTGCGGATCAGCTTGGCAGAAAGTGAGGCAATGGACATGGATGCAATGCACTACAAAATAGAACGATCGTGCTATTTTGCAGCATTTCCATGCCGCCCCGGAAACTATTTCGGTTTCTAGAGGTTCTTTTCTAACCGCAGAGAGGGTTTACCCCAGCAGCAGGCGCAGGCTGGCGTCCAGGTGCTCGGACGGCAGCCGCTTGTAGCCCGAGCGCACAAAGCGCTGCAGGCGTCCACCCGCAAAGGCGCTCAACACCGAGGCGCGCACCTGCGCATCCACCGTCGGCGTGGCCGACGCGTCCACCGCAGCCGCATCGCGCAGGCACTGCTTGAGCGTGGCTTCGATCTTGTCAAAGAACTGGTTCATGCGGGCGATCAGGCGCTCGTTCTCGAACACCAGCGCATCGCCCACCATGACGCGTGCCATGCCGGGGTTCTTCTCGGCAAACTGCATCAGCATGGCAATGATCTTCACGGCCTGGCGCGCGCCCAGGTCGGCCGCGCCGTCGGCCACCACCTGCTCGCGCTCAACGATCTGGTTGACCAGCGAGAAAACGGTTTGCTCAATGAACTCGATCAGGCCCTCGAACATTTGCGCCTTGCTGGCGAAGTGGCGGTACAGCGCCGCTTCGCTGACGTCCAACCGGGCCGCCAATGCTGCCGTGGTGACGCGTTCACCGCTGGGCTGCTCCAGCATGCTGGCCAACGCCTGCAGGATCTGCACCCGCCGCTCGCCGGGCTTCGGACGCTTGCGCACCTTCTCGCCAGATGCCAGTGCATCGGGCTGCGCGGGCGCGCGGTCGGGGGACTCAAGGGGCAGGTTGAGGGCGTCTGGCATGGTGCGCTAAGCGGTGGTGATAAATGATTCTCGCATAGGGCTTGCAAGGGTTTTTGCTTAGATTCAACCTAGAACAATCATGGGATTTGGCGGGGCCGGCGGGTGGGTGGGCCGGCGGTACGTGACGTGTGGCGCTACAAAATGCATAGCTACTCATGCTTATTCCACGAGGGCTAGCGACCAGTTTGACTCCTTATCACTCCCCCTCAGGCCTCCCCCCCCAACAGGCGGGTGGCGTAGCGGGCGGGCACAGCCCTTCGTACACCGCAACTTATTCACTAATCCGGCAGCACCAACCGCATGCGCAGTCCCTGCCCGCCCTGCCCCTCCAGAACCTGCAAATGGCTGTTGTGCACCCGGGCAATTTCTTCGGCAATGGCCAGGCCCAGGCCGCTGCCTTCGCCTGCCGTTCCCGTCACCCGGTAGAAGCGCTCCAGCATGCGGGTGCGCTCGTGCACCGGCACGCCGGGGCCGTTGTCCTCGACCTCCAGAAACGGGTGCTCCTGCACCTGTCCATCGTCCCGACTCCAGCCGCAGCGCAGCGTGACGCGGCCACCGCGGGGGGTGTAGCGGATGGCGTTGTCCACCAGGTTGCCCAGCAGTTCGCGCAACAGCCATTCGTGCCCGGTAGCATGCGCGTCCGCCGCCTCCAGGCCCAGGTCAATGTCCTTGGCGGTGGCACCGTCCAGATGGGTCTCCAGCATCATCTCGCATAGCTGGCGCAAATCGACCCGCTGCATGGGCTGGGTGTTGGCGCTGCGCGCGTCGGCCCTGGACAGCGCCAGCAACTGGTTCGCCAACTGCGAGGTGCGGCGCACCGCCTGGCGCAGCTTGAAAATCTGACCCGCTTCCAAAGTGATAGCAGTCTTGTCAATATCGACGAGGGCTAGATGGCTATTTTCCATATAGACATGATCGGGATTGGCCTGAGCGGCGGTGGCGCTAACGGCCTGCGCCCAGGCCTCTACCTGGGCCTGCAAACCCGCCAGCGGCGTGCGCAGCTGGTGCGCCGCGTCGGCGACAAACCGACGCTGGCTCTCGGCCTGGGCGTTGACCAGATCAAACAGGCGGTTCAGCGACAGCACCAGCGGGCGCACCTCGTCGGGCGAGCCTTCGGCGTCCAGCGCCGACAGGTCGCGGGGTGAACGCCGCTCCACCGCCTCCTTCAATTCCAGCAGCGGACGCAGGGCTCGGCGCACGGCCCAGTTCACGGCAAAGAAAGCCGCCACCGCCAGCACCAGGTTGGGCAGACCGACCTTGAACCACAACTGGCGCAGCCATTGCTGGCGCGGGTCCGAGCCATCGGCCAGGCGCAGCACCAGCTCGCCGGCCACGGTGTTCACGCGCTGGCTGACGATGCGGTAGGTCACGCCGTCAAACTCCTGGCTGGAGAACTCGGGCTCGCCAGTGGCGGGTGGCATGCCGCTGAGCCACGTGTCGCCCGTGAGCACACTGCCCTCGCGGGCGACCAGGGCGAAGGCCGACATGCCCGGGCGTTCACTCAAAAAATCCGCTACCGGCGGAGCCATCAGCAGCACCGGTGGATCGGCCTCGGTGGCGCCCCGCGCCACGACGGAGCCCGCGAGCATGGGCACCATCGCCAACAGCTGGCGGTCCTGTTGCAGGGCTGCACTGTCGGCGGAACGGAAGTCAAACCAGGTGTTGAGCGAGGCCAGCAGGAAGAGGGGCGCCAACAGCATTAGCAGCAGGCGCCGCTGCAGGCCGGAGGCCATGCCGATGGTGGTCCCGGACATGGTCAGGGGGGAGGCGATTCCTGCAACTCCAGCCGATAGCCGAAGCCGCGGATCGAGCGCAGCGCCAGGCCGTGGGGTTCGAGCTTACCGCGCAGGCGGGAGATGTAGACCTCTACCGCATTGGGCGTGATCTCCTTGTCCCAGCCGGTCAGGGCCTGCAGCAGCTTGTCCTTGTTGGCCGGTTTGGGGGCCTGCAGCATCAGGTACTCCATGACGGTCCACTCGCGGGGGCCCAGCTCGATCGGTATACACGGTCCGGCCGTGCCACTGGGTCGGATACAGGCCTGGCGCAGGGCGGTATCCAGCTCCAGCGGTCCGAAGGTTAGCGTCGCCGAAGTAGCAGCCTGGGAGCGGCGCAAGAGCGCGCGCAGGCGGGCCAGCAGCTCGGGCAACTCAAAGGGCTTGACCATGTAGTCGTCGCCACCCATGTCCAGCCCCTGCACCCGGTCCTGCAGGGCGTCACGCGCCGTCAGGATCAGCACCGGCATGGCGTGACCCTCCTTGCGCAGCGCCTGGGTCAAGGCCAGGCCGTCCATGCCTGGCAGGCCAATGTCGATGACGGCCAGGTCAAAAGTTTCCGAACGGGTGACTTCCAGCGCGCGCTCGGCGCTGCCCACCCAGTCCACCGCATAGCCGGCGCCGGCCAGGCCCAGCTTGATGCCGCTGGCCACCATGACATCGTCTTCCACCAATAAGAGTCGCATGAAATGGGCCTCCTGTGTCCGCTCAATGCGAGCGGATCATGGTGCCAAAGGCCTGGTCCGTCAAAATTTCCAGCAACAGCACGTGGGGCACGCGGCCATCGATGATGTGCACGGCGTTGACGCCGCTCTTGGCCGCGTCCAGTGCGCCGGCGATCTTGGGCAGCATGCCGCCGGAGATGGTGCCATCTGCAAACAGCTCGTCGATGCGGCGCGCCGTCAGGTCGGTCAGCAACTGGCCGGACTTGTCCAGCACGCCGCTGATGTTGGTCAGCATCAGCAGCTTTTCGGCCTTGAGCACGGTGGCCAGCTTGGCGGCCACGACGTCGGCGTTGATGTTGTAACTCTCATTGGCCTCACCAAAGCCGATGGGGCTGATGACGGGGATGAAGGCGTCGTCTTGCAGCGCCTTGACGACGCTGGGGTCGATGCTGACGATGTCACCCACCTGGCCGACGTCGTGCTCGACATTGGGGTCGGCGTTGTCCAGCATCTTGAGCTTTTGCGCGCGGATCATGCCGCCGTCGCGCCCGGTCAGGCCCACGGCCTTGCCGCCAGCCTGGTTGATCAGGCCCACGATGTCCTGCTGCACCTCGCCGCCCAGCACCCACTCCACCACTTCCATGGTTTCGGCATCGGTCACGCGCATGCCCTGGATGAACTCGCCCTTCTTGCCCAGGCGCTTGAGGGCGTTTTCAATCTGCGGCCCGCCACCGTGCACCACCACCGGGTTGATGCCGACCAGCTTCAAGAGCACCACGTCTTCGGCAAAGTCGGCCTGCAGGGCCGGGTCGGTCATGGCGTTGCCACCGTATTTGATGACCATGGTCTTGCCATGGAACTTGCGGATGTAGGGCAGGGCCTGGGCCAGGATCTCAGCTTTGTCGCGGGGGGCAATGTGGGCGGTGTCAGACATGGTGCGTGAAGCGTGCTTCGGGATGTTGGAAGATGCTGGGATTGTGCCGCATCAAGGGGCCAGCCGGTGGTCCGCCACGTAGGGGTTGCTGCGCCGCTCCTGCCCAAACGTGCTCTCCGGGCCGTGGCCAGGAATGAACACCGTGTCGTTCCCCATGGGCCACAGGCGCTGGGTGATGCTGGCGATCAGGGTTGCCTGGTCGCCCTGCGGAAAATCAGTGCGTCCCATGGACCCTGCAAACAGCACGTCGCCGACAAACGCCCGCCGGGCCTCGCTGGAATGGAACACCACGTGGCCGGGCGTATGGCCCGGGCAATGCCGCACGGTCAGGGTACTGTGTCCCACGCTGACCGTGTCGCCATCCACCAGCCAGCGCGTCGGAGTGAAAACATCGGCGTGGGGAAAGCCGAACATGTCACTTTGCTGGGGCAGGCCGTCGATCCAGAACTGGTCGGCCAGGTGCGGGCCGATGATGGGCAATTGCAGGCGCTTGGCCAGTTCCGCCGTGCCGCCGGCATGGTCGATGTGGGCGTGGGTCAGCCAGATTTGCCCCAGATGCAAGCCCAGGCGCTGGACCTCGGCGAGGATGCGATCCAGATCACCGCCGGGGTCAATGACTGCGGCCTGCAGGGTCTGGTCACACCAGACGAGTGAGCAGTTTTGTTGGAATTGTGTGACGGGGATCGTGAGGTAGCGCAGCATGGGAGGCGACGGGCTTTCTGTATCAGTGTTTGGCGGCAGACTTGCGCGGGGTGCCCCCGGAGTGGGCCCCTTGCACATGCCGGCCACGGGTGGGGGGTGCAACCGGATTCTTGGCGATTTCGGTCAGCCCGTTCAGGATGCCGCAATGCTGGGCGTCTTGCCCGCCCAGGCAGGCTTCCCGCAAATGGACGAGCTGTTTTTCCAGCTGCCGCAGCTCACGGATGCGCTGGGCAACATGGCCAATGTGTTCATCCAGCAGCGCGTTGACCTCCTGGCAGTTCTGCGTGGGCGCGTCCTTGAACTTCAGCAACACACGGATCTCGTCCAGCGCCATGTCCAGGCCCCGGCAATGCCGGATAAACGACAAGCGCTGCGCGTGCGCATCCCCGTATATCCGGTAGTTGCCTTCGCTGCGCTGCGGCTCTGCCAACAAACCTTCGCGCTCGTAATAGCGGATGGTTTCCACGGGCGTGTTGGTCTGGGTCGCCAGTTCGCCGATCTTCATGTGTGTTCCTGTCAAAAGAAGTCCAGCCCTTGACTCTATAGTGACTACAGGGTTTCCAATACTGTAACCACGCAACTCTCCATTGGCAAGGCCCCTATGAACCATCTGACGCTGCCGACCCCATTGCTGGATTTCCAGCACCCCCAACTCCAGGCCCTGATAGCCGCAAAGGGCTGGCGCGCGCTGTCCCCCTATGAGCGCATTGGTGCGGCCTACCGCTACGTACGGGACTCCATCGCATTTGGCTACAACGCATCGGATGACCTGCCCGCATCACGCGTGCTGGCCGATGGCATAGGCCAGTGCAACACCAAGGGCACCCTGCTCATGGCGCTGCTGCGCGCGCTGGAAATCCCTTGCCGGTTCCACGGCTTCACGATCAACAAAGCCCTGCAACGCGGTGCCATCACGGGCGTGGCGTACCAACTGGCTCCCGACAGCATCATCCACAGCTGGGTCGAAGTCTGGTTCGACGGCCGCTGGGTCAACCTGGAGGGATTCATCCTGGATCGCGCCTACCTCACGGCCTTGCAGACCCGGTTTGCCGCGCACACCGGACCGTTTTGTGGCTTTGGGGCTGCTACGCCGGACTTGCATAACCCGGCCGTTGACTGGTGTGGCACGGACACCTATATCCAGCGGGACGGCATCAACCACGACTTTGGCGTCTTCGATACCCCGGACGATTTCTATGCCCGCCATGGGGTGAACCTCAGCCGCCCCAAACGCTGGCTGTTTCGCAACGTGGTGCGCCACTGGATGAACCGCCATGTTGCGGCCATCCGGGCGGCATCCGCATAAGTGCCACGGTCGATGGCATGGGCGCTGGGGCGTTAGACTGCGGCCATGTCCCCGTATGCGCACACCGTCGATGGCAGCACCCACCGGTTTCAAGACCTTTGCGACCTGATGGCCAAGGCGACGCCGGCGCGCTCGGGCGACGTGCTGGCGGGGCTCGCGGCGGGCAGCGCGCAAGAACGGGTCGCAGCGCAAATGGCCTTGGCCGACCTGCCGCTACGCAGCTTCCTGAACGATCTGCTGGTGCCCTATGAGCGAGACGAGGTGTCGCGCCTGATTGTGGACAGCCACGACGCTGCGGCCTTTGCCCCGATTGCGCACCTGACCGTGGGCGACTTTCGCAACTGGCTGCTGGGCGACACGACGGACAGTGCCACCTTGGCGGCAGTGGCACCCGGCATCACGCCCGAGATGGCGGCAGCGGTGTCCAAAATCATGCGCAACCAGGACCTGATTCTGGTGGCCAAAAAGTGCCGCGTAGTCACCCGCTTTCGCAACACGCTGGGGCTGGAGCAACGCCTGGCAACCCGTCTGCAACCCAACCACCCGACCGACGACACCAGCGGCATCGCCGCCAGCGTGCTCGACGGACTGCTGTACGGCAGCGGCGACGCGGTGATTGGCATCAACCCGGCCACCGACAACGTGCCCCAGGTGGTCAAGATCGTCACGCTGCTGGACGCCATCATCCAGCGCTACGGCATTCCCACACAATCCTGCGTGCTCACGCATGTGACCAACACGCTGGAGGCCATCAACCGCGGTGCGCCGGTGGATCTGGTGTTCCAATCCATCGCCGGCACCGAAGCCGCCAACAGCAGCTTTGGCATCAACCTGGACTTGCTGGCCGAGGCCCGCAGCGCCGCGCTGTCGTTGAACCGCGGCACGCTGGGCGACAACGTCATGTATTTCGAGACCGGCCAGGGCAGCGCCTTGTCCGCCAACGCCCACCATGGCCTGGACCAGCAAACCTGCGAGGCACGCGCCTACGCCGTGGCCCGTGCCTTCAAGCCCTTGCTGGTGAACACGGTGGTGGGCTTCATCGGGCCGGAGTATTTGTTCGACGGCAAGCAAATCATCCGCGCCGGTCTGGAAGACCATTTCTGCGGCAAGCTGCTGGGCCTGCCCATGGGCTGCGACGTGTGCTACACCAACCATGCCGAGGCTGACCAGAACGACATGGACGTGTTGTTGACGCTGTTGGGCGCGGCAGGCTGCAATTTTGTGATGGGCGTGCCCGGCTCGGACGACATCATGCTGAACTACCAGACCACGTCGTTCCACGACGCGCTGGTTGCGCGCCGCGTGCTGGGCCTGCGCCCCGCGCCCGAGTTTGAGGACTGGCTGCACCGCATGCAAATTTTCAAAGGCTATGGCGTGGCCGATCTGGCCAGTGGCGCCCTGCCCGCGCCGTTTCTCCAGGCCTTGCGGTTTCTGGAGTGAAGCCATGGACGACACCTTGCTGGTCACCCCCAACCCCTGGCAGGCCTTGCGCAACCTGACTACCGCCCGCATTGCCCTGGGCCGTGCCGGGGTCAGCCTGCCCACTTCCGCGCAACTCGAATTTCAATTGGCCCACGCCCGTGCCCGCGATGCCGTGCACCTGCCGCTGGACAGCGCCGCCCTGGCCCATGCCCTTAGTCTTGACGCCCCTGAGCAGCCCGCGCCCATACAACTGGCCAGCGCCGCGCCTGACCGCTGGACCTACCTGCAGCGCCCCGACCTGGGCCGCCAACTCAACACCGAATCCCAGCAGCGCTTGCAGGCCCTGACCCCGCCCGAGCGCCGCTACGACCTGGCCCTGGTGGTGGTGGACGGCTTGTCGGCCCTGGCCATCGCGCGCCATGCCAGCCCCTTCATCCAGGCGTTGCGATTGCGACTGGACTCCGAAAACTGGTCCCTGGCCCCCACAACCATCGTGACGCAAGGACGTGTCGCCATCGGCGACGCGGTGGGCCAGTTGCTCAACGCCAAAGCCGTGGTGGTGCTGATCGGCGAGCGCCCCGGCCTGAGTGCACCGGACAGCATGGGCCTGTACCTGACGTGGGCGCCGCGCGTGGGTCTGCTTGATGCGGCGCGCAACTGCATCTCCAATGTGCGGCCCGAAGGCCTGTCGTACACCGAGGCCGCTTACCGCCTGCACATGCTATTGGTGGAGGCGCGGCGGCGGCAACTCTCTGGTGTGGATTTAAAGGACGAAACCGTGGAGGCGCTGGACGGCGCCGTTGGGGCCGCACGCAACTTTTTGCTGGCGTGACCGCTGCTGTGTGCGAACACAGGTAGCGCTGCGTGATGCGCACGCGCTGGAGGTTGTTTTGGCCGAATTGCTTAAGCTAAATCAGCCTCTAGCCCTCGTGGAATATACACATAACGCTATCACTACGATAGCGTTTCTTCTTTACACCGCCTCCAGTGCAATCAGTTCCGCCACGGTTTGCTTGCGGCGTATCAAGCGAGCCTGACCGTTGGCCTCGACCAGCACTTCAGGAATCAGCGGCCGCGTGTTGTAGTTGGAGGACATGGACGCGCCATAAGCACCCGTGTCGTGCACCACCAGCAGATCGCCCACCTGCGCCACAGGCAGATCCCTCTGCAGAACGACGCCGCCTTCGCCCTGCGTGAACACATCGCCCGACTCGCACAGCGGCCCGGCCACGACGGTGGGCTGAATGGCACCGGTGGCAGGCGTGCCATCGGCGTGAACAATCTCCATGCCGTGAAAGCTGCCGTACATCGCCGGACGCGCCAGGTCGCTGAAGCCTGCGTCCACCATCACAAAATGCTGGCTGCCCTGGGCCTTGGTGGCGCGCACCTCGGCCACCAGCACGCCCGACTCGGCCACCAGGTAACGGCCGGGTTCCAGCTCCAGGCCCACGGGGTGGCCCAGGTCATGGGCAATCTGCTGGCGGGCGGCGTCCCACAGCGAAAAATAATGTGCGGTGTCGATGGTGGGTTCGCCTGCCTGGTAGGGAATGGACAAACCTCCACCAGCGGAAATGGCTTGCAGATCCATGCCCTGCGCCTTGACCGTGCGCACCAGGTCAACCATGGCGCCGCACACCTCTTGCAAGTGCGTGTAATCCACACCCGAGCCGATGTGCATGTGCAGGCCTTGCAACGCCAGACCGTTGCGGCGCACCGTTGCCAGCGCAGCCACCAGCTCGCCGTGCCAGATGCCGTGTTTGCTGTGCTCGCCGCCCGTGTTGGTCTTGTTGCTGTGGCCGTGGCCAAAGCCGGGGTTGATGCGCAGCCACACCGGGTGACCAGGGCTTGCCGCACCCAACTGGTCCAGCATGGCTATGGAGCCGCAGTTGACCGGAATGCCCAGCTCCACCAGCCGGGGCAGCGTGCCGCGGTCCAGCAGGTCGGCGGTAAACACGATCTCGGCATGGCCGTTGTGCAGACCCGGCGTGAAACCGGCTGCCAGCGCACGCTCCACCTCACCCAACGACACCGAATCCACCACCACGCCCAGGCCTTTCATCAGCCGCAGGATGTGGGTGTTGGAGTTGGCCTTTTGCGCGAAGCGGATCACGTCAAACTGGCGCAGCGCCTGCACTTGGCGCTGGATGGTGGCGGCGTCATACACCCACAGCGGCGTGCCGTGTTGCTGGGCCAGGGATGCAAGGGTGGAGGGTGTAAAGGGGTTCATGGATAGGATGATCCCAGCCTAAGTCGATTCAATCAATGCCAATTTTGTTGCTTAACTATTCAATATGGATATAGTCAACGAATGCCCCGTCAGCCCAAGCCCCCCGCAACACCCCCAGGAGCCTGGGTGGCCGAGGGTTTTGCGCAGGTCAAGGAGGAGCCCGCGCAGCGGGCGGGGGACACGGAGCAAAACGCTCGACCACCCAGGCTCCGCCCCGAGCCCAGGCTCCGTGCGCGTCCCGAGTCCGTTCCCCTGCTGACCCACCGCCAACTGGGATTGTTCCGCGCCATCATGCTGCACGGCAACCTCAGCCGCGCCGCCGAGGTGACAGCGTCCAGCCAACCCACCCTGAGCCGCGAACTGGCGAGGCTGGAATACGTGCTGGGCTTCGCGCTGTTCGACCGCGTGCGCGGCCGCCTGCGACCCACAGCCCGCGCCCTGGCGCTGATGCAGGAAGTGGAACGCTCCTTCATTGGCCTGGAGCAGATAGCAGCCCGCGCGCAAGAGCTGCGCACCCTCAGCACCGGCCGCCTGCGCCTGGCCTGCCTGCCGGCGCTGGCCCATGCGCTGGTGCCCCAGGCGCTGATGCACTTCAGCAAGGCCTTGCCCGAGGCCAGCGTCAGCGTGGTTCCACTGGAGTCGCCGTGGCTGGAGCAGGCACTCAGCGAACAGCGCTTCGATTTGGGACTGGGCGAGACCACCGAAGCCCCCACCGGCGTGGAGCTGCGCAAGCTGCTGCAGGTGAACGAGGTCGCGGTGCTGCCGACTGGCCACAGCCTATGCAAAAAGGCCGTGTTGCGGCCGCAAGACTTTGCCAACCAACGCTTTGTCAGCCTGGCCGAGGGTGACCCCTACCGCCTGGCCATCGACGCCATGTTCGGCTCGGCCGGTGTGGCACGCGCCACGCTGCTGGAAACCGCCAGCGCCGCGGCCGTCTGCGCCATGGTGCAGCAGGGCCTGGGCCTGGCCATCGTCAACCCGCTGACCGCCGCCGCCATGGCGGGACCCGCTCTGGTGGTGCGCCCGCTTAGCGTGGCCATCCCTTTCCACGTCAGCCTGCTGTTGCCGCAGGTGGCCACACCCCACCCGCTGCGCGACACGCTGGTGCAGGCCATTGCACGCAGCGTTGCCACGTACCCCGGTTGAATCCCCTATCATCGGGATGCGGGCCCCACCCCCAACGCCCCTCAGCCTTTTTTGACCCATGGCCAACACCACTCCCTCCCCTTCCCTCGTCGCCTTTCGCAACCTGAGCTTCCGCTACGGCGACCACCCCGTGCTGGAGAACGTCTCGCTGCACATTCCACGGGGCAAGGTCACGGCGCTGATCGGCCCCATGGGTGCGGGCAAGACCACCACGCTGCGGTTGATGGGCGGCGAGCAAAAAGCCCAGTCCGGAGAGATGCTGTTTGACGGCCAGGATGTGGGCAGCATGGACCAGACGCAACTGTACGCGGCGCGCCGACGCATGGGCATGCTGTTCCAGTTTGGCGCGCTGTTTGCCGACCTGAGCGTGTTTGAGAACGTGGCCTTTCCGCTGCGCGAGCACACCGATTTGCCCGAAGCCCTGATCCGCGACATCGTGCTGATGAAGCTCAACGCCGTGGGCCTGCGCGGCGCCCGCGAACTGATGCCCAGCGAAGTGTCGGGTGGCATGGCCAGGCGCATTGCCATCGCCCGCGCGATTGCGCTGGACCCCGAACTGGTGATGTATGACGAGCCGTTTTCCGGGCTCGACCCGATCTCGCTCAAGACGGCCGGCCGCCTGATCCGCCAGCTCAATGATTCGATGGGCCTGACCAGCGTGTTCGTGAGCCACGAACTGAAGCAGACGCTGGAGATTGCCGATCATGTGATCGTGCTGGCCAACGGCAAGGTCGCCATCGAAGGCACACCCGATGAGGTTCGCACCAGTACCGACCCCCTGGTGTCCCAATACGTCAAGGCCCTGCCGGATGGTCCGGTGCGCTTCCACTTTCCCGGCCTGCCGGTGGACGAGGATTTCGCGCTGGCGGATGGACAGTACCGCAGCAAGATTGCTATCACTTAGATAGCGACATACACATATTTCACGAGGGCTAGCGGCTCGTTTTGCATACGGTTACAAAATGAGCCGGGGCCAGCTGGATATTTCGGCGCCCAGCGGCGAAGATAGCGCACCGCGTTCGTGGGGTAACTATGCGATTCACATTCAAGACGTTTACGTGCACTGCCAAGGCGGCGGCTTTGCTGGCACTCAGCGCGGCTGCCGTGCCGGCACACACCACCAACACCTTTGACGCGGCCACCAAGCTGCTGTCGCTCGACGCCGTCTCCATGGGTGGCGCGCGCTATGGCCATGTCCGGGCGACGGTGAACGCCTATGTGCTGTTGGGAGTAGACGGCGGCACGCCAGTGGCGGACACATTTGACGCGGCCACCAACCTGCTGACCATGGGCAGCCTGACCGTTCAGGGCGCCACATACAACAACGTGCGCGTCACCATCACGTCGTGCAACTTACTGAGCGCCGAAATTTTGGGAGGGGGCGAACCCAAACCCGCTGTGACCGCAGCATATGGCAACCTGGCCGGCGCAGACCTGGGCGCGGGCGCCAGTCTGCGCGGGGCCATCCCCTTCCCGGCCAGCAACGCGTGGAACACCGACATCTCAGGCGCCGCGGTCGACGCCAACTCTGATGCACTGATTGCCAGCATAGGACTCAGCCGCGGACTGCACCCCGACTTTGGCGCCGGCCTGTACGACGGCGCGCCGATTGGCATTCCCTACGTGGTGGTGGCCGGCAGCCAACCCAAGGTGGCCATCACCTTCACCGACTATGGCGACGAGAGCGACCCCGGGCCTTATCCGGTGCCGGCCGATGCACCCATTGAAGGGCAGCTGGCCAGCGGTGCGGCCTTTGGCGGTGACCGCCATGTGCTGGTCATCGACCGCGATGCCAACCGCTTGTATGAGATGGGCAATTCCTACCCGCAAGCCGGTGGCAGCTGGAGGGCCAGCGGGGGCGCCGTGTTTCACCTCGACTCCAACACCGTGCGCCCGGGTGGCCAGCCCGGCTGGACCAGCGCGGATGCCGCGGGCCTGCCGATCTTCCCCGGCCTGGTGCGGTTTGATGAGGCGTCCACCGGTGTCATTCGCCATGCGCTGCGCTTTACCGTCGCCAGCACCCGGCGCGCCTATGTGCCGCCCGCCACCCATTGGGCGTCCAGCAACACCAGCGCCAACCTGCCGCCGATGGGCATGCGGGTGCGCCTGAAGGCCAGCTATGAGATTCCGGCCAGCTTCAGCACCGAGACCCGGGCCATTCTGCAGGCGATGAAGACCTACGGCATGCTGGTGGCGGACAACGGCTCCAACTGGTACGTCAGCGGCGCGCCCGACGCGCGCTGGAACAACGACAAGCTGGTCTCCGAATTGGGCAGCGTCAAGGGCGCCAGCTTTGAAGTGGTGCGCATGGACGGCCTGGTCACACCATAGGGTAGGGGCACACCCAGCTTAAACGCCTACGGCGTGGCGGCGGGCGGGCGGGACAAGTCGGCGTGCTTTTCCCGCAGGTACTCGTCCAGATCCAGCTCGTGCAACTGGGCGGCATGCCGCTCGGTCAGCGCAAACCAGGCGCGCAAACGGGCTTCGGTCTGCTCAGGCGCGGTGCCGGTTGCGACGCTGGCATAGGCCTGCAGCGCCAGGTAGTTGCGCATCACGTTGCGCTCCACCGACCCGCGTTCGCCCTGCACGTACTGGGGGCGACCATCTTTACCTGTGCCCACCACGGTGAATCCGATCTTGGTGCGTCCGGCCGTCGCCAGGTACACACCCATGGCCATCCGTGCCAATCTGCCAAAGTTGTACCCGTAGGCAAAGTGCAAAAACGTGCGCTGCCCCTCCAGCGGTGTGGCTTCGAACACGATACGGTAGTCGGATGTGGAAAGCGGGCCTGTCGCCGCCACCAGTACCACGCGCAGGTGGTCGGCCGTCGATGCCTCGACCCGCATGGTGTAGGCCATGCTATAGACCGTTCCCGCCGTGGCGCCCTGCTTGGGACCCGCGGACAGCACCAACACGTCGCCCTGAACACCGCGGGTGGCCTGGCAGGACCGCACATTGAGATGCAGGAACAACACGCCGCACACAGACTCCGCGCTGCCCAGTACCGTGGCGACACGGGCAAAGGGCAAGGCCATGTCCGCGTACACATCGGCCGACATGCGCCCACCGGATTCGTTCGAAATCAGGTGCAACGGCTCGCCAAAAGTTTTGGCCTGCAGCTGGGGCAATAGTTCGGTGCGCTTGCCCAGCAGACGGGCAGCGTCCGACGGCTCAACGGCCCACGTGGCTGCACCGCACAGGACCAGCGCGGCAGCAAAGAGATTGCGCAGACGAATCAACCGCTATTGGGGGGGCGTTGGCGACACCAGCTGCCACCCTTCCGGGCAGTACTGGGTGTAGGGGTAATACTGCCCCACCGATTTGCAGAAATACCACGCATTGACCGGTTGCGGGGGCGCGGCAGGTGCCACATAGGTCGGTGCCGGCTGCACGTACGTGACGGCCGGAGGCACATAGGTGACCGGCGGCTGCACATAGACGGGTGGTGAGGCACTGGGCTGGCTTGCAGCAGCGCCAATGACCGCACCGGCAAGGCCGAGGAACAGCAGCGGGGCAATCCAGCCGCCGCCGCCATGGTTGTGCGACTGGTAGCTGCGCTGTTGCCCGTGGGGGTAATGCCCGCGGGGACCGTTCGCCAGGGCGCTGCCGCCCATTGCGGCGACGAGCAGCGCGACCATCAGGGTCTTGGGTACAACTTTCATATTCGGGCTCCGGTTGGTGGCTTAACGCGCGGACCACACCGGCGGTTGACCCAGCCTAGGGACTGCGCATGACAGCCTCCACCGTCTGGCGGATCAGCGCCAGCGTGGCCTGCTGGGTGAGTGTGGTGGGCCGCAGGGAACTGGTGGCCAAAGACAGCTTGGTCCGCAGCACCGGATCAAAAATGGCACGCACCAAAAACGCCGACGGCCGCACCGAGTGGGCCACCGCATTGCGCGACAACACGGCGCAGCCGGTGCCGTCCGCCACCAGGTCCAGAATGGCCGATACGCCGTCGATCTCGAGCGCAATTTTTGGGCGGCAGCCAATGTTGGCCATTTCGGACTCCACCTGCATGCGAATGGCGTTGGGCCGGCTGGGAATCACCAGCGGCAATTGGGCCACTTCACGCAGGGCAATAGGCCCGGGCGCCGGGTCTTCCAGCAAACCGGGGGGCCGCATCTGCACCAGCAACAGGTCTTCGTCCAGCAGCGGCGCGGTCTCGATTTCGGTGCTGGACTGGGCGTTGTACAGCACGGCAATGTCCAGGCGCCCGTTCACCAGCGAGTCCTGCATGGCTACCGACAGCCCCTCGCTGATGGAAATAGTGGCATCGGGCATTTGCTGGCGAAACGCCCGTGTCAGGGGCACGGTCAGCATGCGCGCCACGCTGGTGGGCAGGCCCACGGCCACGCGCCCGGCCAGGGAACCCCGCACCCGGCCCAGCTCTTCCTTGGCCCGCTCCACCTGGTGCAAGATACCGCGGCCGTGCGCCAGCAGCAGCTTGCCGGCTTCGGTGGGCAGCGCGCCGCGCCCATTGCGCGTCAGCAGGGTTTGGCGCAGTTCTACTTCCAGCAGGCGCACCTGGCGGCTCAGTGCGGGCTGCGCAATGTCCAGCGCAATGGCGGCGCGGGTGAAGCTGCCGAGTTCGGCGACGCGCACAAAGTATTCAAGCTGCTTGAGGTCCATAGCGGTCCATTTGAATAACCAGGGTTTGATTATGCCAATTTGCAATAGCTGCTAGTAGGAGCCCGGGGCTTACCAAGAACGGGGGCGGCGGTCAGAATAGCGGCCATGCAACCCACCGCCACGCCTGCACGGACTCCCCTCACCGGCATCTCCTCCATGGCCACACGCCAGCTGCTGGCCGAGCTGACGGACGCCTACACCGCGCGCAGCGGACAGCCCGTGGCCATCGCTTCCGTAGGCGGTGTGGACGCGGCCAAACGCGTGCAGGCCGGTGAGGCCTTTGACGTGGTCATTCTCGCGTCTGACGCCATCGCCAAGCTCGTGGTCTCCGGTCACCTGCGCGCCGACAGCGTCGTGGACCTGGTGCACTCCGGCGTGGCCGTGGCCGTAAGCGCTGGCACACCCCAACCCGACATCAGCGGCGAAGACGCCGTGCGCCAGGCCGTACTGGCCGCCCCCACGCTGAGCTACTCCACCGGCCCCAGCGGTGTGGCACTGGCCCAGCTGTTTGCGCGCTGGGGCATTGCGGAGCAGATCAAGGAACGTATCGTCACCGCGCCACCCGGCGTGCCGGTGGGCAGCCTGGTGGCCAAGGGCGAAGTGGCCTTGGGCTTTCAGCAGCTCAGCGAACTGATCCACGTGGACGGCATCACAATAGTCGGCCCGCTGCCGGGCGTCATCCAGATCACCACCACGTTTTCTGCCGCGATGACAACCAGCTGCACGCGGCCGGCCGAGGTGCAAGCCCTGCTGGACTTCATGGACTCACCCGAGGCGGCACCCGCCAAACGCCGCCAGGGCATGGAACCCGCGTGATATGACACTCCCCCCTTTGCTTGCCCACTGCGTTCCACGCTTGGAACCGCGCATGCGTTGCGGGTCGTGCCAAGTGGCGACCGATTGAATATTTGAACCCGAGGAGACTTCCATGATCATCGACTGCCACGGCCACTACACCACGGCCCCCAAGGCGCTGGAAACCTGGCGCAACCAGCAGATTGCCGGCATCAAAGACCCAGCCGTTAGCCCCAAAGTGGCTGACCTGAAAATCAGCGACGACGAGCTGCGCGAGTCGATTGAGTCCAACCAGCTGCGCCTGATGAGGGAGCGTGGCTCGGATTTGACGCTCTTCAGCCCGCGCGCCAGCTTCATGGCCCACCACATCGGCGACTTCAATGTGTCGAGCACCTGGGCGGCCATCTGCAACGAGCTGTGCTACCGCGTCAGCACACTTTTCCCCGAGCACTTTGTGCCCGTGGCCATGCTGCCGCAAAGCCCCGGTGTCGACCCCGCCACCTGCATCCCCGAGCTGGAGAAATGCGTCAAGGACTACGGCGCGGTGGGCATCAACCTGAACCCCGATCCGAGCGGCGGCCACTGGACATCGCCCCCTCTGAGCGACAAGCACTGGTACCCCATCTACGAGAAGATGGTGGAGTACGACCTGCCGGCCATGATTCACGTGTCCACCAGCTGCAACGCCTGCTTTCACACCACCGGCGCGCACTACCTGAATGCCGACACCACGGCCTTCATGCAGTGCCTGACCAGCGATCTGTTCAAGGAATTCCCCACGCTGAAGTTTTTGATCCCCCACGGCGGCGGTGCCGTGCCCTACCACTGGGGGCGCTTCCGCGGCCTGGCGCAGGAGCTGAAGAAACCGCTGCTGCAGGACCACCTGCTGAACAACATCTTCTTTGACACCTGCGTCTACCACCAGCCCGGCATCGACCTTCTCAACACAGTCATCCCGGTGAAGAATGTGTTGTTCGCCAGCGAGATGATCGGTGCCGTGCGCGGCATCGACCCCGAGACCGGCAACTATTACGACGACACCAAGCGCTACATCGAGGCGTCCAAGATTCTCAGTGATGCCGACCGCCACCAGATCTACGAAGGCAACGCCCGGCGCGTGTTCCCACGGCTGGACGCACTGCTGAAAACCAAGGAAGCCAAATGAACAACTTAGGCATCGTCAAACGCAATATCACCCGCGCCGACCGGGTCGCCGTCGACAAACTGTCCCGCTTCGGCGTGGCCACCATCCACGAGGCCATGGGCCGCGTCGGCCTGATGAAGCCCTATATGCGCCCCATCTACAACGAGGCCCGCATCTGCGGCACCGCCGTGACCGTGCTGCTGCAACCCGGTGACAACTGGATGATGCACGTGGCCGCCGAGCAGCTGCAGCCCGGCGACGTGGCCGTGGCCGCCTGCACCACGGACAACGCCGATGGTTTCTTTGGCGACTTGCTGGCCACCTCGTTCCAGGCACGCGGCGCCGTCGGCCTGATTATTGACGGCGGTGTGCGCGACGTGAAGGACCTCACTGAGATGAAGTTCCCGGTGTTCTCTAAAGCCATTCACGCCAAGGGCACGATCAAGGCCACGCTGGGTTCGGTCAACGTGCCCGTGGTGTGCGCGGGTGCCCAGGTGAATCCGGGCGACGTGGTGATTGCTGATATCGACGGTGTGGTCGTTGTGCCCGCTGCCATTGCGCAGCAGGTGGCGGACGCTGCTGAGGCGCGTGAAGCCAACGAAGGTGATAAACGCGCCATCTTTGCATCGGGGGTTTTGGGACTGGATTACTACAAGATGCGCGAAGGGCTTGCCAAAGCCGGGCTGCGTTATGTGGACTAGGCGCCTGGGCAGCACAGCGTTCTGTTCCGTCTGGGCGCTTGAGCGCCTGAGCGGCAAAGCGTTCTGCTCCGTGTCCCCCGCCCGCTACGCGGGCTCCTCCTTGACCTGCGCAGAACGCTTTGCCGCCCAGGCTCTTGGTACTCGGTGCGTGGAACAAATCGGCCTCTAGCCCTCGTCAATATTGTCAAAGCAGCTACCTTATTGATAGCAACTATTCAGGAACCCTATGGAATTCACCAAGACCCCCGGCTGGCTGGACTGGTATGCCGGCCCCAGCAAGCCCCGCTTCCAGCTGCCACCCGGCAGCGTGGACGCGCACTGCCATGTGTTCGGCCCCGGCGACCAGTTTCCGTATGCACCGGAGCGCAAGTACACGCCGTGCGACGCCTCCAAGGACCAGTTGTTTGCACTGCGTGACCACCTGGGCTTTGACAAGAACGTGATCGTGCAGGCCACCTGCCATGGGTCGGACAACCGTGCGCTGGTCGATGCGCTGAAAGCCTCCAACAACAGGGCGCGCGGCGTGGCCACCGTCAAGCGCGATGTGACGGACGCCGAGCTGCAGGACATGCACGCCGCCGGTGTGCGCGGCACGCGCTTCAACTTCGTCAAGCGTCTGGCCGACTTCACGCCGCGTGAGGTGCTGCTGGAGATTGCGAACCGCATCGCGCCGCTGGGCTGGCATGTGGTGGTGTACTTCGAGGCGCAGGACCTGCCCGAGCTGTATGACTTTTTCACCGCGCTGCCGACCACCGTGGTGGTGGACCACATGGGCCGCCCCGATGTCAGCAAGGCGGTGGATGGGCCTGAGTTCGCACTGTTTGTGAAGATGATGCGCGAGCACAGCAATATCTGGAGCAAGGTGAGCTGTCCCGAGCGGCTCAGCGTCACCGGCCCCAAGGCCTTGAACGGCGAACAGCGTGCCTACCAGGACGTGGTGCCGTTTGCCAAACACCTGGTCGAGACTTTTCCGGACCGCGTGCTGTGGGGCACCGACTGGCCGCATCCCAACCTCAAGGACCATATGCCCGATGATGGGCTGCTGGTGGACTTCATTCCGCAGATTGCCACCACGGCGGAACTGCAGCGCAAGCTGCTGGTGGACAACCCTACGCGTTTGTACTGGAGCTAGCCATGTCACTCGACAAACCGTATCTCGACGTGCCCGGCACGACCATCTTTGACGCCGAGCAAAGCCGCAAGGGCTACCACCTGAACCAGTTCTGCATGTCACTGATGCAGGCCGCCAACCGCGAGCGCTTCAAGGCCGACGAGCGCGCCTACCTGGACGAGTGGGCGATGACCGAGGAGCAGAAGCAGGCCGTGCTGGCGCGCGACCTGAACCGCTGCATCGCGGCGGGTGGCAACATTTATTTCCTGGCCAAGATCGGCGCCACCGATGGCAAAAGCTTCCAGCAAATGGCCGGCAGCATGACCGGCATGACCGAGGACGAATACCGCGCCATGATGGTCGCCGGTGGCCGCTCGGTCGAGGGCAACCGCGTCATTGGCGAAGATGGCAACGCCCAGGCCCACCACCAACCCCAAGGCAGCGCAGGCCAGAAAGCGAGCGCCTGACATGGCCCGTATCACCGCATCCGTCTACACCTCCCACGTGCCCGCCATTGGCGCGGCCATAGACCTGGGCAAGACCACGGAGCCGTATTGGCAGCCGGTCTTCCAGGGCTACGAGTTTTCCAAGCAGTGGATGAAGGACAACAAACCCGACGTCATCTTCCTGGTCTACAACGACCACGCCACCGCCTTCAGCCTGGACATGATTCCCACGTTTGCCATCGGCACGGCGGCCAGCTACCAACCCGCCGACGAAGGCTGGGGACCACGCCCCGTGCCCGTGGTGCAGGGCCACCCGGAGCTGGCCGCGCATATCGCGCAGTCCGTCATCCAGCAGGACTTTGACTTAACCATCGTCAACAAGATGGACGTGGACCACGGCCTGACCGTGCCGCTCTCGTTGATGTGCGGACAACCCGACGCATGGCCGTGCCCCGTCATTCCGTTTGCCGTCAACGTGGTGCAATACCCCGTGCCGTCGGGCCAGCGTTGCTTCAACCTGGGCAAGGCAATTGCCAAGGCGGTGGAGAGCTATGACGAAGACCTGAAAGTGCACATCTGGGGCACAGGCGGCATGAGCCACCAGCTGCAAGGGCCGCGAGCGGGGCTCATCAACAAGGAGTTTGACAACGCCTTTCTGGACAAGCTGATTGCCGACCCGGCAGCGGCAGCCGCCATTCCCCACATCGACTACGTGCGCGAAGCGGGCAGCGAGGGCATCGAGCTGGTGATGTGGCTGATCGCCCGGGGCGCTATGAAAGACATAGCAGACCCATCAGCATCCACGAGGGCTAGGCATCGTTTTTACCATGTGCCGGCGAGCAACACGGCCGTAGGTCATTTGATTTTGGAGAATAGTTGACATGAGCAAAACCATCAAAGTCGCCCTCGCGGGCGCCGGTGCCTTTGGCATCAAACACCTGGACGGCATCAAAAATATTGACGGCGTGGAAGTCGTCTCGCTGGTCAGCCGCGAGCTGGAGAAAACCAGGGAAGTAGCCGCTAAGTACGGCATTGGCCATGTCACCACCGACTTGGCCGATAGCCTTGCGTTGAAAGAGGTGGACGCCGTCATCCTGTGCACACCAACCCAGATGCACGCCGCGCAAAGCATCGCCTGCCTGAAGGCTGGCAAGCACGTGCAGGTGGAGATTCCGCTGGCTGATTCACTGCAGGGTGCACGGGACGTAGTCGCCATGGCCCAGAGCAGCGGCCTGGTCGCCATGTGTGGCCACACCCGCCGCTTCAATCCCAGCCACCAGTACGTGCACAAGGAGATCACAGGCGGGCGCTTCAACATCCAGCAAATGGATGTACAGACCTACTTCTTCCGCCGCACCAACATGAACGCGCTGGGCCAGGCCCGTAGCTGGACCGACCACCTGCTGTGGCACCACGCCGCCCACACCGTGGACCTGTTCGCCTACCAGTGCGGCAGCCCCATCGTGAAGGCCAACGCCATTCAGGGCCCCATCCACCCCACGCTGGGTATCGCGATGGACATGAGCATCCAGCTGAAGGCCGCCAATGGCGCGATCTGCACGCTGTCACTCAGCTTCAACAACGACGGCCCGCTGGGCACCTTCTTCCGCTACATCGGCGACAGCGCGACCTATATTGCCCGCTACGACGATTTGTTCAATGGCAAGGACGAGAAGATCGACGTGTCCCAGGTGGATGTGTCCATGAACGGCATCGAGCTGCAGGACCGCGAATTCTTCGCCGCCATCCGCGAGGGGCGCGCGCCCAACAGCAGCGTGGCCAGCGTCTTGCCGTGCTACCAGGTGCTGCACGAACTGGAGCAACAACTGGCGGGATAGTTCGGCTCCCGCGTTGGAAATGACGACCCGGATGCAAGGGTATTCCCCATGTGTTGAAAACGGGTTGAGGTTTACCGTGCGCCAATAGCGTCAGCCATTTGGCGTCCAATTTTGGTGGGAACTTCAACCATGAACAATCTGAAAATTTCCACCCGAATCCTTATGCTGGTGTGCGCCCTGGCGGTCATATTGACCTTCATAGGGCTCATGGGCCTGCGTGGCATCAGCAAGTCCAATGACGCACTGAAGACGGTGTATGAAGACCGGGTCGTTGCCCTGGGGCAACTGGTTCCGATTCAGCGCCTGATGCTGCGCAACCAGCTGGCGGTCGCCAACGCGGTCAATGAGCCGACCCCCGAGGGCGTTGCCAAGGCCATCGAGGAATTTGATGGCAACGTCGCCGCCATCACCAAGGAGTGGACGGACTACATGGCCACGACGCTGACGCCGGAGGAAGCGCAGAACGCCAAGGGCTTTGCAGACGCCCGCGCCCAGTTTGTCCAGGAGGGACTCCGGCCGGCCATCGCGGCTTTGCGATCCGGCAACAAGGAAGAGGCAGGACGTCTGGTTCGCGAGAAGATCCGCCCCCTGTATGCCGACACCGCCAAGTACATGAATGCCCTGGTCAAAATCCAGCTCGATGTATCCAAAGTGGAATACCAGGCCGCAACGGAGCGGTATGGCACGCAGCGCGCGGTCGCCATCGCAACCCTGGTGGCGGGCCTGGTGTTTGCGTTCTGGTTTGGTGTGGCGCTGATGCGCTCGATTGGCGCGTCGCTGAACAAAGCCATTGATGTCTCCAACGCCGTGGCGGACGGTGACCTGACCCAGACCATCACCGTGTCAGGCAAGGACGAAGCCGCACAGCTGATGCAGTCCATCGCCGGCATGCAGGGAAATCTGATCAACCTGGTTTCGCGCGTGCGCCAGGGCTCCGAAGGGGTGGCCACGGCCAGTTCGGAAATCGCGCAGGGCAACCACGACCTGTCCGCACGGACCGAGTCGCAGGCCAGTGCCCTGGAAGAAACCGCAGCCAGCATGGAAGAACTCAGCGCCACCGTCAAACAAAACGCGGATGCCGCCAAACAGGCCAACCAGTTGGCCAGCAATGCGTCCACCGTGGCTATCCATGGCGGAGAAGTCGTTGGCCAGGTCGTAGAGACCATGAAGGGCATCAACGAGTCCAGCCGCAAGATCAGCGACATCATCAGCGTCATCGACGGCATCGCCTTCCAGACCAATATCCTGGCGCTCAATGCCGCGGTGGAGGCAGCGCGCGCCGGCGAGCAAGGCCGCGGCTTTGCGGTAGTGGCCTCCGAGGTGCGATCACTGGCCGGGCGCAGCGCCGAGGCGGCCAAAGAGATCAAATCCCTGATCAACGCCAGCGTCGAACGTGTGGAGCAGGGGACCGTGCTGGTCGACAAGGCCGGAACAACGATGACCGAGATTGTCACCAGCATCCGTCGCGTGACCGACATCATGGGCGAGATCAGTGCGGCCAGCAACGAGCAAAGTGCGGGCGTCAGCCAGATTGGCGAAGCGGTGCAGCAGATGGACACCGTCACCCAGCAAAATGCGGCCCTGGTCGAGCAAATGGCGGCCGCAGCCAGCAGCCTCAAAGGTCAGGCAGAAGAGCTGGTGCAGGTGGTGGCTACGTTCAAACTGAGCGCTGGTCACCACGTGCCCCAGGCCACACATCGCCCCAAGCCGCCACCACCAAAGCCGTCGGCAGGCGCCGCGCGACAACTGGCGCAAACCAGCAAGGCAGCGACCAAAACGCCGGCGTTGAAGCACGCACCGGCCAGGCCTGCGGCCACGCCCAAGGCATTGGCCAAACCCGCATCGACCGCCAAGGCAACACCCGCCGGTGGCGATGATGACTGGGAAACGTTTTAAGAGCATGTCCAACGACAGCCCAGCGCCCACCGGACTCTTCACCGACGACAGCCAGGTCACGCGCTGCGTCTGGTGCCGGGCGACGCCCCAGTACCAGCATTACCATGACCATGAATGGGGGCTGCCCGTCCACAGCGATGCACGCCTGTTCGAGAAAATCTGTCTGGAAGGCTTCCAGGCGGGCTTGAGCTGGTTGACCATTCTGAACAAGCGCGAAGCCTTCCGAAAGGCCTTTGCTGGCTTTGATATGGACCGTGTCGCCGCGTTTGACGACGCCGACATCACGCGCCTGGTGCTGGACGCGGGCATCGTGCGCCATCGTGGCAAGATTGTGTCAACCATCAACAATGCCCAGCAGGCACAGGCGCTGCGCCAGGAGTTCGGCACGCTGGCAGCCTATTTCTGGCAGTTTGAGCCGGCAGCGTCCACGCGACCTGAACACATCACCCGCCAAAGCCTGAACGGCATGACCACATCGGCGGAGTCCATTGCCTTGTCCAAAGACCTGCGCAAGCGCGGCTGGAGTTTTGTCGGGCCGACCACCGTGTATGCCTTCATGCAGGCCATGGGCCTGGTCAACGACCACCTCGAAGGTTGCGCAGCCCGCGAGCGGGGATTGACGGCACGCGCTGCGTTCCAGCCGCCAAAAATGTCGGTCAACCGTGCGCCTGCAACAAGTGCTGCAAATGGCTGAGCAAGGCGGTCTTCAGCGCCTTGGGTTTGACGATTTCAAACTCCAACTCTAGGCGCGCCAGGTCGCGGGCAAACGCGGGTAGATTGTCGATTTGCGCATCCAGACGGATGCGCCCCCTGTGTTCAGTCAGTGTGCCTATGCTGGACGACATCACCCGCCGCACTGCGGCCTGATCGGCGCGAAACAGAATGGCAACGGTATGCGCACGCGGCAACGTCGCAATCGATTCTCGCAGGTACTGCAGCACGTCGAACGCAGGTGGCCTGCCAAACGACTGGGGCAGTGCGCGCACCGCAGAGACGCGGTCCAGCCGGAACGAGCGCAGCCCCTGGCGCAGGTGGCAATAGCCCACCACATACCACGCGCCGTACAGGTAGCCCACACCATACGGGTCGACCGCCCGCTCGGTGGTGCTGCCATCCAGCGCGCAATAGGTCATCTGCATGCGCTGGGCCGCGCTGGCGCAGCGCGTGACTTCGGCAAAAAAAGCACTGCCGCTTTCGGTCTGCGGGCGCGTCAGGTCCAGCGCGACCACGGCGTGCAGGTCACCCATCTTGCGTTTGAGCGACACCGGCATCACGCGGTCCAGCTTGGCTTGTGCGCTGGCCACGGCGGGCGTCATGTCGCGCAAGCCCAGCTCACCCGCCACGCGCAGGCCGACCGACAGCGCCAGGGTTTCATCATTGCTGAACATCAGCGGCGGCAGCTTGTAGCCGGGCATCAGCGCGTAATGGCCGTCACGCCCGCGCTCCGCACGTATCGGCACGCCAAAGCGCTCCAGCTCGACGATGTAGCGTCGCACCGTGCGGCGCTCCACGCCCACCATGTCCGCCAGTTGCGCGCCACTCAGGCGGGGGTGTGATTGCAGCAGTTCGAGCACCGCCAGCACACGCTGCAGGGGTTTTTCCATGGGCTGCATGGTACGCCGATATAGGCCACAAGCTGTCCTATATGGAAACTAGACTGCGTCCATCTTCTTGTCACCCATAGGCGAACACACATGGCACCCGATCTCTGGCTTTACTTTTTGGCTGTACTCGCCGTGGTCCTGCTGCCCGGCATGGACATGGCGTTTGTCATGGCCAGCAGCCTGGCCGGTGGCCGGCGTGGGGCCACCAGCGCGGTGTTGGGCATTGCCAGCGGGGGCGCCATCCATGTGGTCGTCGGCGCCACAGGCATGGCGGCGCTGATGGTCGTTTTCCCCCAGCTGTTTCGCGCCATGCTGCTGCTGGGCACGCTGTATCTGCTGTGGATAGGCTGGAGCATTTGGCGCAGTGCCGATGCTGCGCCCTCGCAAGAGGCTGTGGCCGCACCCTCCAACGGCGCCGTGTACCGGCGCGCCGTCACCACCTGCCTGCTCAACCCCAAGGCCTATGCCTTCATGTTCGCCCTCTTCCCCGCGTTTGTGCGCAGCGACGCGCGCTCGCTGCTGGCACAGACGCTGGCACTGGGCCTGATCACCGCGGGCACACAAATCGTTGTCTATGGCACGGTCGCCGCGCTGGCCGTGCGGACCCGGGCGGTGATCCAGGCCCGCCAGAGCCTGATCGCTCGCGCCATGGGCGGCATGCTGATCGTGAGTGCGCTTCTCACTGCAACGCAGGCCTGGGCAGGGTAGCCCTAGGGTAGCGCTAGCGCGGCATGTCGTAGTCCAGCTTTTCGACCTTGCCGCGCCAGTAGGGCATGCGGCCGGTGGGTGGGGTCCATGCCACCTCGGCCTCCTGAGGCACCAGCATGCCGCTGTGTGTCTGGTACTGGGCCAGACGCACGTCCCACGGCGTGGGCACCATCGCCCCGTCGACCAGGGCACTGCGCTGGGTGCTGCTGATGCGCTCCACCAGTCCGTCGGCATTGAACACAAACCGCAGGGTCACCGTGATGGGTCCGTCGGTCAGCGTGGCATCCGCTGTCTGCGCATCCACCGGCGTCCACCGTGCACCCTGGCTGGGCAGCAAGGCGGTCGGGTACCAAACGGCCTCGGCCACATAGCGGATCAGTTCGCCGCGCGCGATCTCCCCCTTTCCCTCGATACCCCCAATGTCAAACAGACCAATCACCGAGGGCTGCAAACTGCCAACGCCGGCCACATAGGCATCGACGACCCGCACCGTGATGCCGCCCGCCATGACAATGGATGCATCCCACACAAAGCCGGGGCGCCGGGTGGCGACCCGCTGCCGGGCGGTGAACGGCTCCCATTGCTCGGTCAGCGTGCCGCGGTTCATCTTGCCGGTCTGCTCCATGTACAGCCCGCGCACGATGGGTTGGTTAGGGTTGAGCACCTTGGAGAAGTAACGCCGCACCACGGGCGGCAGGCTGGCCAGTTCCGCTTCGTCGTAGCGCTCGGGGCGCTCCTTGACCGGGGCCGTTGCGGCCTCCAGCGCCGTCAGGCGCGCGTTGGTCGCATGGGTCCAGCGCGAATGCCCCCACAGCCCCAGCACCAAGGCCACGGCGAACAACGTGAACACCACAATCTTGGCCCACTTCAGCACCACCACCAGTCGGTTGGGTCGAAGGGGCGCGTAGCTGGGAACTACATAGTCCGCCAGGACTTGCGGCGCGTCCTCGTTGGTGGACACACCGCGGCCCGCCAGCTCGCGCCCATCCTGCTCATTGCTCATGTTTTCTTCCCCTTCGCCTCTGCCGCCATCATCTGTGCGTAGATCTCAATTTCTGCGTTTGAGTGTACAGGCGTGGTGGATCAGATGCGGATCGCCAACGCCCGTGGTGGCAATGCATAGTCAGTCCATTGACGCTATCAAACATATAGCTAATTAAACTATTCCACGAGGGCGAGCAGCGCATTTGACTATGAATCAATCCACCAGACCCGTTGCAAGGTTGAGGTAGATTTGCCGATCGAAGAACGTCTTCGATTTGCGATTGGGGCGGCGACCGGTTAAATCCAAGGCCATCAGCGGACACTCACAAATGGCAGCTCTCTGGATTTCGAAATTTGCCAAGTGGACTTGTTTGAAACCCGACATAGACCTGCGTCTCAAAGGTGCACATTGCATACATTGCGTCCACACAAATGATCTCCTGACAGCCGGCATTCAAGAGTCTGAGTAAGCGCATGCGGACAGCGGCTTTCGGAGAGGTCACCATTGAATATGGTTCGTCGTCAGCGGGCCTAAACTTATTGCGACCGCCGACCTAGTGGTGCAAATAGTCTGGCGCTTGCAACTGATTTTTGCGGCACGCATGTCCGCTTGACTTCTCGACATCCCCTTTGATATGGGCCGCTGACACAAGAACGCCCAGGTGGTCTACCAAGTCCTCCATGAACTGGGCAGCAACGACGACCATCCTGTCGAGCGAGAGTGCGCAAAGAAATTCGAATTGAAGTCGCGTTTCCCGGATCGCAAACGCCTCACCTTCGTATTTTCCAAATGCTTGCAGTGTCATGAGCGCGAGAGCCGCAGGCGAAACTTCGCGCATGTCAGCACGACTTCGGAGTTGCGACATCACATAGGCACTTAGCCACGGTGGCAGGCCTTCCTGCATCGAAACGAGTGCCCCAACAAGTTGCACTGCGGGCACGGGCAGGTCCTTCACGTCGCTCGCCACTTGCTCAAGAAAGACATCGATGCCCGCACGCATATTCTGGCGCTCCCGCGTAGTTGCAGTCTTAGCATTTTCGTGAAGCTTTGCCTGGCTTTCAAAGTTCCACTAATACCCATGTACGTGAGATTGGTATGTTCCTGTTGTCAGAATCAAAACAGGGTAGGCGTGGGGGCAAATGGAACCACGGCGATTAAGGGCAAACCTCCTCGGCGCACTTGAAAGGAAATTGATGCAAAAGTCTGACAAGCGCGAATTCAGAGCGCATCATCTCCCGTCTCAAACTGTACAAGATGCAGATTCGTTTTCCGGGGAGCACTTTCGGTCAATCGTCCAGTCGTCGGATGACGCTATCGTGGCAAAGAGTTTGGAGGGAATTGTTATTAGCTGGAACCCCGCCGCCGAGCGGCTGTTTGGCTACTCCGAGCAAGAAATGCTTGGACACACGTTGCAGATTCTCATGCCACAGGATCGCAAGGATGAAGAAGAGTTCATTCTCGAACGAATACGGGCAGGTGAGCTTGTTGACCATTTTGAGACGGTACGTATTCGCAAGGATGGCACATCCATTGCCGTGTCCGTGACCATTTCGCCGATCCGCAATGCACTTGGTGAACTCGTGGGAGCATCAAAGATTGCGCGAGACATATCGCGCCGCCTGCAACTGGAAGAGTCAGAAAGACGGCTGTCCTCGATTGTCGAGTCAACAGTCGATGCTGTCATCGGTAAGGACTTGGAGGGAACGATTACAAGTTGGAATCCAGGTGCGCAGTCGATGTTTGGTTATTCCCCGCAAGAGATGATTGGCAGACAAATTACTGCGCTGCTTCCAGCCGACCGCAAGAGTGAAGAGTCGTTGATTTTGGAGCAGCTCAGGCGTGGCGCCAAAGTCGAGCACTTTGAAACCGTCCGCATTCACAAAAACGGACAACCTATTAACGTCTCCGTCACTATCTCACCGATACACGACAAGTTCGGCAAAGTAGTCGGCGCGTCAAAGATCGCTCGCAACATTACGGGGCGCATTCAGTCGGAGGCCCGACTGCGCCTCACGGCAAGTGTATTTTCTAGTACCCATGAGGGGATGGCAATTACGGACCGGGAAGGGAATGTGGTTGAGATTAATCCGGCATTTGAACGCATCACAGGGTATACAGAAAGTGATGTTATCGGCCGCCATCCAAGGATGTTGGCGTCCAGTCTTCAGGGTCCCGAACTCGAACGCTCCTTGTTGCAGTCCCTTAAGTTGAGCGGGCATTTTCAAGGGGAAGTGTGGAGTCGCCGAAAGGACGGGACACCATTTGCTTGCATGTTGACGGTCAGCCAGGTTCGTGACGAGATGAACCACATCAAGAACCATGTCTGTCTGGTTTTCGATACCACGACACTACGATTGAAACAGGAGCAGATCGAGCACGCGGCCCATTTCGACGCGCTGACCAATCTCCCAAACCGTA